>ERZ1034984.214-NODE-214-length-65180-cov-8.883440_pt1 | contig 65180 bp, 53 predicted proteins | sample MGYA00520589_ERZ1034984 | MGnify/ENA primary metagenome ERZ1034984 (study PRJEB33766, sample SAMN09781790) | gut metagenome | biome: gut microbiome | host: Homo sapiens | place: Madagascar | study: EMG produced TPA metagenomics assembly of the PRJNA485056 data set...
GGGCCATGGGAGGGTGGGTCGCGCTGTCTTTGGCCTGCCGGGTGCCGCGGCCCTGGCCGAAAAGCTGCGGGGGCTGCTTGCGGCGCATGGCAAGGCGGCCACGCCGCAGGGGGCGCTGGCGGTGCTGTGCTTGGCTTTGCTTGCTGCCTGCTTGATGGGCACGCTCGTGAGCACCTCGCTTCTGGGTGGAGCGGTGGGCCTGGCAGCGGTTGGCGCACTTGTGAGCGCCGCACTGGGTTCGCAGGCGCGCAGGGACCGCAGCGTGCTTGCCACCCAGATGCCCGATGCCCTGAGGTCGCTTTCAGGGGCGCTTGGAGCAGGCAAGTCGCTGTCGCAGGCGATAGAGCACGTGGGTCGCACCCTAGGCGAGCCCATGGGGCCGCAGTTCCTTCAGGCGTCGTTTGAGATTGCCTCCGGTTGCAGCGTCGAGGAGGCGGTCGAGGGGCTTTGCCAGCGCATCGACGCGCCGGGTATCGCGCTGCTCGGCACGGCCCTGCAGATATCGCAACGTACGGGTTCTTCGCTCAACGACCTGTTTTCTCAAACTGCCCAGATGGCATCGGACAGCGTTGCGCTGCGTCGCGAGCTCGAGGTCAAAACCTCCCAGGTGCGCCTGTCCGCGAAGGTCGTCGCAGCCATGCCCGTCGTGCTCTGCGGGGTCCTCACGTTGCTGTCGAGTGACTATCGGGCGGGACTGAGTTTGCAGGCGGGAAAGACGTGCCTGGTAGTGGCTGCACTTCTCGATTTGTCTGCGTTGCTTTTGGTGAGGCGCGTCATGTCGGGGAGCCTCAAATGACCGCGCTCATGTGGCTGGGCGCGGCGCTTGCCTGTTTGTCGGCAGCCCTTGCGGTGTGGACGGCGACCTCGCCTGCGGGCCTTTCGCTGGTACGCGGTCTGCTCGGACGGTTTCGCGTGCGCATGGATAGCCTTGGGCGAGGCGGGCTTGCTGCCAAAGGGCCTCCGGGGATGACGGGTCCTCTAGGGAAGCTCCTTGCTCGCTTGGGCAGGGCGACCCGCGTTGGCGTGAGACGGGGAGGGGAGGCCCGTGCAAAGGCACGAGACAGAAGCCGCTGCCTCGACGAGCTGCCTGAGCTCATCGACGTCGTGGCCCTGGGCATGTCGGCCGGCATCTCGTTCGACGCCGCCTTGGGCATCTATTGCGACAAGTACGACACGATGCTGGCAGGCGAGCTGTCCGATGCCATGAGGTCCTGGGAGCTGGGCCTCACGACGCGCTCCGAGGCGCTTCACGTACTGGCGGGTCGCCTGGACGTCCCCGCCTTCACAACCTTTGTGGACACGGCGACCGAGTCGCTGGCGTTCGGAGCCCCACTTACGAAGGCCTTGGGAGAGCAAGCCCAGGCTGTGCGTCGTGCCCGGCGTGCCGATGTGCAGGAACGCATCGAGAAGGCCCCCATCAAGATGCTCGTCCCCACGGGGACGCTCATCCTTCCGGCGATGCTGCTGGCGGTTTTGGGCCCGCTTCTCGCCTCGCTTTCTGAACTTACGGGCTGAGGCCCTCGGTACTGATACATCAAGCGGTGCCGCACCGTCGGCACCGGAAAGGAGCGTGCGTCATGTTGGAGAAGTATGAGCGGATGGGTGCGATGTGCCAGGCTCTGACGCAGGGCGGGTCGGCCGTTTTGGCGCGGGTGCACGCCGCGGCCTTGCGGGTCGGGGCCGCTGCATGTCGGGGTTTGCGCACGTTGCGCGATGAGGAGCGTGGCCAAGGAACCACGGAGTACGCCATCCTTGTGGGAGTGCTTGTCGTCATCGCGATTGTGGCAATCGTCGCGTTCAGGGGTCGCATCCAGAGCCTGTGGGACTCCATCGCAAGCGCCATCAACGGCTTGTAATGCCTGTGTTTGCCCGAAGGGAACAGGGGCAGGAGCCTTCTTCAGGTGGGGGCCGGTCGCATAGGGCGGCCGTGGTCGGTGTCGTGCTTGTCGTCGGTGCGGTGGTCCTTGCCGTCGCCAGCGTGCTCTTTTCTCGGCCCGTCGGTGATTCGGCGGTGTCGCCCGCTCGGAGCACCGAGGGGCAGGCGGTGGAACAGGGGGATGGGCGGCCGATTGTCGTGGCCCCCGCGGGACCCCTCCCCACAGTGTTTCCCCTATGCGCCGACGTTGAGGCGGGCCCTGCCTCCTATGCCAGGAGCCCTTTGGGTGTACGGGCAAGCTGGGAGGTGGCGCTCAGCTTGCCCGACATGGCGGCGCAGGTGCTCCAGACATATGAGGAACAAGGTGACATCGCTCTTCACTACGGTGGCTACCTGGACTTTCTTGGAAACGTCTGGGCCTGTGCCGTGTCTGGCCCGTCATGGGTCGAGGTCGTCGTCGTGCAGGACCAAGGCGGGGAGGAGGCCTATGTGGGGTCGCATTCGCAAAATGGGCCGTGTCTTGTCAGCGTCATGCGGCTGGGCCAGGAAGCGATTGAGAGCGCCGAGGACCAGGCTTGAAAGGAGGGCGTGCGATGAGGCGGGCCAGTCGACGGTGGAGTACCTGGCGGTCCTTATCGGCGTCGCCGCCGTGGTCGTGGGGCTCGCGAGCCTTCTTGCGGCTGCCAAGCGGGGTGTGTTCGGCAGGCTCGCTTTGCAGGCCCTCTCCCATGCCACGGGCGGCTCTGACCCAATTGCGGCGCTCAGCGAGGTCTTTCTGTTCTGAGGACTCGGGCCAGGCCAGCGTGGAGGCGGCTCTTCTTCTGCCTGTGCTCATGGTGTGCCTGGCGCTTCTCGTGCAACCGATGTGCCTTCTGTACACGCGATGCGTCATGCAGTCGGCCGCCGCTGAGGGGTGTCGTCTTCTTGCCACGGCGACGGGCGACACCGACGACGCTGCCTGTGAGCAGTATGTCCGCCGTCGTTTGTCGGCCGTGCCGCAGGCGGACGTCTTTCTTACGGGAGATTGGCAGGTAAAGCTTCAAGGCAACGCCGAAAGCGACGAGGTGGGCGTGCAGATTGTGGGGCATGCTCGGCCCCTGCCGCTCGTGGGGGTCGTGGCTTCCCTGTTGGGTCCTGCCGACCAGGCAGGAAACGTCGAGCTCAAAGTCAGTGTCACTCGCTGCGCACGACCCGGCTGGGTGGAAGGGGGATACAGTGATTGGACGTCGATATGGGACGGCGCATAGGGAGGCCGGGCGGCCCTGCGAGGCGGGCATCGGGCTTTTCTGCGACGAGCGGGGATCCACGACGGTCGCTTCTGCCGTTGCGATTCTCGTGTCGCTTGCGCTTGTCTTTTCCCTGGCAAACGTCCAGTGGGCCTCGTCGCGTGCGGCCGACGTCCAGGTGGTCGCCGACGCCGGGGCGCTTGCCGGGGCCAACGTCGTCGCGGCGTATGCCACCATCGCCCAGATTCTCGACGCGCTCGTGCTCAGCATGGGCCTCATCGGGCTGCTCACCATGGCGGTCGGTCTCGTGCTTTCCGCCATCCCCGTGGTCGATGCGGCGGGGCCGCCTGTGCTCAACGCCGCGTCGAGCGTCTTTTCTGCTCGCAGCAAGCTCTCTCGGTCCTGTGCGGCCGGCCTGCAGAAGCTCGAAAACGCCGTCCCTTATGTGGTGTTCGCCAATTCTGCGGCCGTTATCAGGGCAAATGCATCTTCTGAGGGTTCCTATTTCGGCTTTGCGCTGCCCTATCCCGTGCAGGGTTCGAGCGATTTTGGCGATCTTGAGTCCGACGACGCCCAGGCGAGCGCCGAGGAGCTTGAGAAGTCCGGCGAGCGGGTCGACGAGCTCTCCAAGCAGGCGGCGCAAGACGAGCAGGACGCCGCCGACGCGCTCGAGCGTGCGTGGATGGCGGACTGCGGGGGAGCGGTGAGCATGCGTGAGCGCGCCTCGACCCTGGCGGGCCTTGCCGGCTCACAGAACCCGACCTATCCTTCCACCGTCGGCTGGGACTTCGGCGTTTCCATACGCCGTGCCAGCACCTATTACGCCCAGCGCGCAGCCATTGAGGCCCCCGAGTCCGCAAGTGTCGAGGAGCGAGCCCGTTCTCAGGCCCGCCGTGTTTTCTATGCGTACGCCTATGAGCAGGTTTCTTCCTCCACCTTTGTGCGCAATGCCGACGGCAGTGTCGTGTGCGACCTGCATGCCCTGCCCCGCAACACGGCAGAGATGCGCACCACGAGCCTGTACACCCAGGCCATATGGCCGCTGAGCCGTGAGGGCTCGACGACCCGCATACATGCGTTTGCGGGATGCCCTGGAGCTGTGGGATCTTCGGCCGGCACGGGCAGCCTAGCTCAGCTCGAGGCGGGCTCTTTCGTCGTTTGCCCTGCCTGTTCCTTCAGTGCCTCGACGCTTGGCCGGGTTCCTGCCGCTTCGACTTCCATCGACAACGGGTTCGAGTATTACTGGAAGATCGTTGTCGAAGAGTCGCACGCCTACCAGGCTGCGAAGGAAGCGGCCAACGAGAAGTTCGAGCTCGCCCGCCAAGAAGGGGAGAGGTCCTCCGAGCTTTTCAGAGACGCGCTCAAACAGGTCGCGGCCACGCGCGTCACGCTCAATCCGCCCGGTGCCAAAGGGTGCGTCTGCGTCTGCGTCGACCCTGTCTCCCATGCGAGTCCCGCATCGCTGCTTGCCCTTTTCGACGAAGGCGTCGTGATTCCCTCTCGCGCCGCCTTGTCGGCGGCGGTCCTTGCCCCCGACAAGGCGCAGAGCGGCAACAACATCCTGGCGAATTTCTTTGACGCGCTCGTGGTTGAGGGCGGCGCTGGTTCGGGGGTCCCAGGGGTGCTCGACTCGGTGCTCACGGTATGGGGCAATGTGCTTGTGGCATACGGCAACGGCTACGACGCCTTGTCCGGTGCGATGAAGACGTCGTTCCAGACGCTCTCGTCATGGGGAATGGGCGGCATCTCGTCGTGGCTCAAGGACGCCCTCACCGATGCCGTCGACCTCTTGGCGATAAAGCCTGCTGACATGTCGGCCAAGAAGCCGGTGCTTACCAACAGCTCCAATATCCTGTGCGAGGCGGGCGGCGCCTGGTACAACGCCATTCATTCGATTCTGTCGTCCATGAGCGGCCAGGCGGGCCCAGCGGGGCTGCTTTCGGAACTTACCGGCGGCGCCATCTCATATGACGGCCAGGGCAGCATCACGCTCGGGCAGCTTGAGATTCCAGGAACGGGCAACGTGCGCGACCTCACCATCGACTTGTCGTGGTTGGCGGGTGCCGCATGAGAGCCGCGAGGGTCTTCTCGGACGAGAACGGGCAGATGGTGGTGGAGATGGCTGTCGTTGCGCCCGTTATGATCGTCGTGGCCATCATTGCGGTGAATCTCATGTGGTTCATGGAGGCATGTGCACGGTTTGACCGCCTGGCCCCCGACATTGTGGTGGCGCTTGCGGTGTCGCCGGCGGGAGGGGAGGGTGGCACCCAGGAGCATGCCGTGACGCAGGCGCTGCAAGAGGCGATGTCCGACCTGCGTGGCGTGAGCGTCACGGTTGTCGCCCATAGCCTGTGGGACGATGTGTCCAGCGGGGCGGGGTTCACCATGGCACCCCATCTCACGCGCTACGAGTGCACGTTGCGGTACGAGCCTTGGCCTTCGGCCCTTACGGTCGCCGGAGTCGAGGCTGGCATTCCTGCTCAGCTCACGCACGCGAAGTCACTGACTGTCGACCGCTACCGCTCGGGCGTCTTGTTTTGACGCAGCGCGTGGAGCCGTCGCAACGATTTGCGAGGATGACGATGTTCCCATTTGCCCAGACGTCCGCAACCGATCTTGTTGTAGTCGACCTTCCCGACGGTCGCGCTGTGCCGTGCCTGTATGCTCGCTCGTTTTGGGCGCGACTCAAAGGCCTGCTCGGCAGCGGTCGCGACTGCCTTGGGGGCGGCGTGATCTGTCTTGACCCATGTACCTCGATACACACCTTCGGCATGGCCTACCCCATAGACGTTGCCTTCCTGGACGAATGCGGCATCGTTGTTGCGTCGCGCCGAAGGTTGGCGCCGTGTCGCGTGCTTTGTAGCCCCCAGGCGGTGTGCGTGCTGGAGCGCCCCAGTGACGGTTCCCCATGGCTTGCCGTGGGCGAGACGGTGCGACTGCGCATCTGAGCCTTTCGGTCATGTACACAAGTTGAACACAACTTGAAATCTTTTCAAAATTGTTCTTGACGCCACCCTATAAACGGACGTATAGTTATCCCTGCACTTGCGGCCAGTTAGCTCAGTTGGTAGAGCAGAGGACTGAAAATCCTCGTGTCTGGGGTTCGAATCCCTAACTGGCCACCATGCAAACAACGAGGTCGGACGGGTAAAACCGTTCGGCCTTTTTTGCGTTTAAGGCCGTGTTGAGTTGACCGTCGTGTCGAAAGTGGCCCTGGGGCAAATCGGAGATTCCCAGTGGGCCTTTGCTGCATGCTTTGGGCAGGGATGTTGCGCCTGCGCATCCATGGCCACGCGCCAAAACAAAAGCAGGCCGGCTGCCTCTTCTTTGGGCGACCGGCCTGCAATTAATCTTGGAATGGTGCCCGAGGTGAGACTCGAACTCACACGTCTTGCGACAAAGGTTTTTGAGACCTCCGCGTCTGCCATTCCGCCACTCGGGCTTGGTGGCAAAGGATACCACAACGTTGGCATCGTTGATGAAGCCAAGATGAAGAAACTTAGGCTCTCAACACGAACGAAACGCATGTACCGTAGTCTCTTGTCGTCAGTCTCACGTCATGAAAGGCATCCCATGGAAAAGAAGCCCTTTGCGACCCTTGCACAGGTCAAGGAAATCGCCGCAGACATTCCCACGCCGTTCCACCTCTACGACGAGGCCGGCATTCGCGAGCGCGCCCGTGCCGTCAACGCCGCCTTTTCCTGGAACCCTGGGTTCAAGGAGCACTTTGCCGTAAAGGCGACTCCCAACCCCACGCTGCTGCGCATTCTGCACGAGGAGGGCTGCGGTGTGGACTGCTCCAGCTACACCGAGCTCCTGCTCTCCCAGGCTTGCGGCTTCGAGGGCCACGAGATCATGTTCTCCTCCAACGAGACCCCCGCGCTCGACATGTACGAGGCGGCCAAGCTCGGCGCCCTCATCAACCTCGACGACATCACCATGGTGGACTTCCTCGAGCAGGTGGCCGAGGTTCCCGAGACCGTCTTCTGCCGCTATAACCCCGGCGGTGTCTATGAGCTGGGCAACGACATCATGGACAACCCGGGTGACTCCAAGTACGGCATGGGCGAGGCCGACATGATCGAGGCCTTCCGTCGCCTGAAGGCCATGGGTGCCAAGAACTTCGGCATTCACGCGTTCCTCGCCTCCAACACCGTGACCAACGCCTATTACCCCGCGCTCGCCGCCGAGCTCTTCGAGCTTGCCGTGCGTGTGGCGAAGGCTGCCGACGTGCACATCGGCTACGTCAACCTGTCGGGCGGCGTGGGTGTGGACTACCGTCCCGAGCAGCCTTGCAACGACATCGCCGTCATCGGCGAGGGCGTCCATGAGGCCTACGACCGCATCCTGGTGCCTGCCGGCATGGGCGACGTCGCCATCCTCACCGAGATGGGTCGTTTCATGCTCGCGCCCTTCGGCGCCCTCATCACCCAGGCCATCCATGAGAAGCATATCTACAAGGAATATATCGGCGTGGATGCCTGTGCCGCCAACCTCATGCGCCCTGCCGTCTACGGCGCCTATCACCACGTGAGCGTGCTCGGCAAGGAGGACGCGCCCTGCGACCATGTCTACGACGTTGTGGGCGGCCTGTGCGAGAACTGCGACAAGTTCGCCGTTGACCGCGCGCTTCCCAAGATCGACATGGGCGACTACCTCTTCATCCACACCGCAGGCGCCCACGGCCATGCCATGGGCTACAACTACAACGGCAAGCTTCGCTCGGCAGAGGTCCTTCTGTGCGAGGACGGCTCCCACAAGCTCATCCGCCGCGCTGAGACCCCGGCCGACTACTTTGCGACGCTGGGTTTTGAGGGCGCCGAGATCTCCCCGGTTACGAGCAAGCCGATCTTTGAGACCCTGGAGCAGCTCGATGCCCAAGCTGAGGCCGATTTTGCCGCAAGCCCCGCTGCCCAGTGGGTGCCCGGCAAGTAAGGGTTGCTCCGTTACTCCGCCGGCGCCAACGTGTGGCCCCCTTACGGGAGGTCGTCCGGGTGGCGTGCGACTTCCCGGTCGCTCCACCGGTGCCTCACGCGGTGTCCATGTGGGTAGTTTGTCGAGATACGATGCGTTTGAGCGAGCACCCTTGCACTGATGCAAGAAGGCGCGTAATATGCAACAGGCTTTGTCGTCCCTGACAAAGTTGCAAGCGGGCAATGAGCCCCACCTTGCGGCGCCGTAAAGGTTGCTGTCTGGTTGAACATGATAATCTCAGCCATTTCGGTTGTTGCTATCGTATTCTCCCGGGCGTCTTCCAGAAGGCACCCGGGATTTTTTGTTCAGTCCTCCCGCACTGCGGGATTCGAAGGAGGTGTTTCGCATAGCTAAGTCCGATGAGCCTCGCATCAACGAAGAGATCCGTTGTGCGACGTGCCGTTTGATCGGCGTTGACGGAAGTCAGCTCGGTATCTTTGCTATTCGCGATGCCCAGCGCGTGGCAGATGACCAGGGCCTCGACCTTGTCGAGATTTCCCCCAACTCTGAACCGCCTGTGTGCCGTGTCATGAACTACGGCAAGTACAAGTACGAGCAGGAGATTAAGGCCAAGGCCGCCCGTAAGAACCAGGCCAAGGTTGACGTCAAAGAGATGAAGTTCCGCCCGAAGATCGACACGGGCGACTACGAGACCAAGAAGCGCCACGTCGAGCGCTTCCTTGCAGGCGGTGCCAAGGTCAAGATCACGATCATGTTCCGCGGTCGTGAGATGGCTCACCCCGAGATTGGCCTCAACATGCTCGAGAAGCTTGCTGAGGACCTGAAGGACGTGTGCACGGTGGAGGTTCCCCCGAAGCTTGAGGGCCGCAACATGCACATGATGGTGGCACCCCTTCGCCCCAGCACCAAGCCTGCTGCAAAGCCCGCCGAGCAGGAGCAGTAATTCCCATTGGTACCAACCTGGACGCGCCGTGTCCGGGTACGAGAATATAAGGAGAACTTCAATGCCTAAGATGAAGACCGACAAGACGGTCGCCAAGCGCTTCCGTAAGACTGGCACCGGCAAGCTCATGCACGTGCAGCGCAACAAGCGCCACATCCTGACCAAGAAGACCGCCAAGCGTAAGCGTCAGCTGCGCGGCCAGGTCGCTCTGGACAAGACCGAGAAGTGCAAGTACGTCAAGTCGGTTCTCGATCACTAAGGCCGATTCTTTCCTTATCGTTCCCTCGTCACAAGGAGTGACTAACTATGGCTCGCATTAAGCGTTCTCTCAATGCTAAGAAGAAGCGTCGTCGCACTCTTAAAATGGCCAAGGGCTACTTCGGTGCCCGTTCGCGCTGCTACCGTAAGGCTAAGGAGCAGGTACGTCACTCCCTGATGTACCAGTACCGCGATCGTCGCACGAAGAAGCGCGAGATCCGCAAGCTCTGGATCGCCCGTATCAACGCTGGCTGCCGCATCAATGGCATCAGCTACTCCCAGTTCATGCACGGCCTGAAGCTGGCCGGCATCGAGCTCGACCGCAAGGTCCTTTCCCAGATGGCCATCGAGGACGCTGCCTCCTTCGCCGATCTGTGCACCATTGCCAAGAACGCCGTTGCTGAGGCTCGCGCCGCTCTGGCCCAGAACGCCTAAGTTTTCTTGCGTTCAAGGTTTTCTTGAATCATGAAGGGGCCGTCTTCCGAAAGGAGGGCGGCCCCTTTTGCATGCAGAGGAGTGCCTGCATGAGCGTCCGGCCCCTGCATGTGTGGCCATTCCCTGTGTGGACACGAATGCCAGACGCAAGGCCTACGGCGTTTTGTTGGGACGCTAACCTCTGCAAACAGTTTTAGTAGGCACAAACGGCCTTTGCGACGTTGCCCGTCGTTGAACGGGCCGTACCCTCAGACGATGAGTGTGGTGCTGGTACGTACATGCAGACGACTGCGCTACCGGTGCATACAAAAACGCCCCATGCTGCATCTCGTGCACATGGGGCGTCGTGTGTATGGTGGAGCGTGCGACTTGCCCGCTTGTCAATCTACTTGCTTGCGCTTTCCTCTTCTACCTGTTCGGCGCTTACGATCTCATCGGTATGCGTTTTGGGGTTGTAACGGTGCAGCAGCACGGGCTTAAAGAGGTGCAGCTTCCTAATGAAGACAGCCGAGACGCTTACAAGCAGGATGAACACGATAAAACGCAAGGGGAGCGCGACCTTGGTCATGATGATGGCGCCTGCTGCCAAAAGAATCGACCAGCCGTAGATCATGATTGCGGCTTGCTTCTGGTCGAAGCCCTGCTTGATAAGCCTGTGTTGGATGTGGCCGTTGTCGGCCTGCGAAATGGCCGTATGGCCGCGACGACGACGCACGATGGCAGCGAACGTGTCGATGATGGGCACGCCGGCGATGACGAGCGGCACAATGAGGGTCGTAGCCGCCGCGACGCGGTTGACGCCCAGCAGCGCGATGACGCCGAGCAAAAAGCCCAGCATGTTCGAGCCGCAGTCGCCCATGAAGATCGATGCCGGGTTGAAGTTGTAGCGCAAAAAGCCCAGGCAGCAGCCAGCGAGGATGCAGGCAAGCACGGCGGCGTCAATCTGATGGGCCTCATAGGACAGGTAGAACATTGCGGCGCAGGAGATGGCTGTGATGCCGGCTGCAAGGCCATCGAGTCCGTCGATAAGGTTGATGACGTTAGTGAAGGCCACAAGGTAGACGACCGTGATGGGGTAGGCGAGCCATCCGATGGGAATGAGCTCAGTCGTGAAAGGGTTGGCGACATTGCCGATGACCAGGCCGGAGGCAGCGGCTACGCATGCAGCGAGAATCTGCCCCAACAGTTTCTGGCGAGGCTTGAGGTTGCGCACGTCGTCGATGGCACCCGTGAGGAAAACAATGACGACGGCAACGGTCAGCAGCTTGTAGTCGACGCCCTGCAGCTGCATATGCGGGACGAAGACGGTGGGCCACCCAAGCAGCTTGGTCCCCGCCACTTGCACCGCCACGGCAGCCACAAGTCCTAGGGCGATGCCGATGCCGCCCATGCGAGGAATCGGGACCTTGTTGATGCGCCTCTCGTCGGGCTTGTCGATAGCACCCAGGTGCTGGGCGATGCATTTGGCCAGAGGGGTTGCCAGGAGCGTCGCAAGCAGCGCAACAAGAAAGAGAAGGGGATAATGCTCGGTCGGGTTCACGCGCTTACCTCCCGGCCCTCGCCGCATCGCGGCGCATGCGGGCGAACAGCGCACCCGCTGCAGCCAAGAACAACGATCCTGCGATTCCGAAGGCGGCCATGCCTGCGAGGTCGGTGGGGTCGGCCGTCTGGGGGATGGTCAGCGTGGTGCCTGCGTCCCCCGTGCCCTGCTGCACGATTTTCCAGTTGGCAATCAGCGTACCCGTGAAGTTGCCCATGCCTTGCAGCACGATTGTGGCGTCGCCGATGTTCGTGTTGTTGGTGAAGCCTACGACCTGGTAATCCACGCCCACGACAAGCTCAATGGTGACGCCGTCGACCTCGTAAGTGACGGACTTGGGCTGAGGAGACATTGCCTGCCCGGTGTAGGGCAGGTTCGGCATTGTGACGCTCGTGAGACTCATGTCTGCCGGTGCGATGTCAAACGTCGTCTTCAGCGAACCGGTGCAGGCCCCGATGCCGGTTGCAGTTGCGGTTGCCGTGCCGACCTTTACGTTGTCGGAATAGCTCAGGGTGTAGTCGGTGCCCTCAGTGAGCGTCGCGCCGCCGACGGTGAGTGTGGCGCCTGTGGCCTGGATAGGTGAGCCGGTATAGGTCAGCGACGAGAAGCTAAGCGTGAGCTGGCCCTGGGAGATGTCCTTGGTGGTCGTGATGGCCTCAACGTCACCGGTACCCTGCGCATCGCCCGTACCCTCGGGCAGGGTGGCGGCATCTGGGCCAGCTGCCTCGGCGTTGCTGGTGTCTGCGGCGGTGCCGTCCTGGGTGCTCTCGTCAGCCGTTCCGGCTTCGCCTTGATCGGCCTCACCATCAGCACCGGTGCTGCTTGCGTCGGTGTCTTCGGCTTTCTGACCGTCCCCGGAGCCTATCTCGCCCTCGCTGCCTTGGTCGCCTGCCTCGCCCGCGTCACCCTCGCCGTTCTGGCTATCCTCAGCTCCCTCTTCGTTTGTGCCCTCAACGCCTGCCTGTCCATCCTGGGTGTCCGCTTGGCCCACGCTGCCCTCGGTGTCCTGGCTGCCTTCGCTGCCTGCCTCGCCGGTCTGGTCGTCCTGGGTGTTCGTTTCGCCCTCAGAACCTGCCGCATCCTCGCTCGGCCGTGCCTCCTGGGCCTCGGCCTCGGCAGCCGCTTGTTGTGCGGCCAGCTTGGCGGGGTCCACGACGGTGAGTTGGCGGGTGACTATGCCCGAGCACAGTTCGCTTTTGGAGTTCGCCTTCACCGTGAGCACGGCTATCGAGGTGCGCTCGTTGTAGTTGATGGTGGCGGTGTAGTTCACCGGGTCGATGACGGTGCCGTCGGGTGCCATGACGTTGAAGTTGGGCATCGTGACGGTGCCTTGGTCGTTAAGGTAGAAGTTGCCTTTGCCGTCCTCGCCGGTGATGCCCACGATGGTGCATGTGCCCAGGTCGTAGGCGGCAGTGGGGGCGCCCCCGTCGACAACGACGACGCCAAAACGCGGGTTGGAACCGTCGGCGTCGGTGGCGCTGATGGTGACGGTGCCGGCCTTGATCGCCGTGAGCGTGCCGTCGGCAGTGGCCGAGACGATGGAGGTGTTCGCGCTGTTCCAGATGAAGCCGCCCGTCTTCACGGCAACCTTGGCTCCGGTGAAGTCGTAGGAATAGCCCGCCGGGCCGAACCACAGGGTGCCCTCGACGGTGGCCTCAACGCCAGGCTGAACGACGTCGCCGCTCTTCATCTCGAGTTTCTCGGGCAGCGTGACGTTAGTGACGTTGGCGGCGGCGACATTGACCGTGTAGGTCGCCTCGCCTGAGGTAACCTGCGCCTGGGATTGGGCGGCGCCGTCAAAGGAGAGCTCAATTGCCCAGGAGACGTTGCCGTCCGCATCGCGCACGCATGCGCAGCCGATGTTCGTGGCATCCATGAGCCAGCCGGCCTGCGTTGCGTAGTCGTCGCTGCTGACGAGCGTGGCAAGGACCGTCTTGGCGTCGGTTTCGTCGGTTGCAGAGCCCCAAACGAGCACCTCGGCGGCGATGCGCTCGTTGGTGGTGTTGAAGGCCGTCCCATCGGGGCGGATGTCCGAGCGCGCCAGCACGCTTTCGGCAACGCGCTGCCAGGCGGCAGTTTCGAGGTCGGCGTCCTGTGCGATTGCGGCAGACCCAACCTGGGAACGCATGTCGTTGAGGGCGGTGTAGAACGCTTGCACGGCGGCGGTGTCATTGGTGAGGGACACATCAACTGCCAGGGAGTTCTGTGCAACGAGACCCTGCAGCGCCTCGTCTGCCTCAATTGAATCCCACGAGAGGCTCTTTACCGAAAGGGGCTGGGCCAAAGCCTGCGTCGAGGTGGACGTGGCGGCCCCGGAGGACTGTGCGGTCTGCTCGGTGGCCTGCCTGTCTTGATCGGCGGCGGCCTGTGCGCCTTGCTCAGCGTCTTGCGCTTCATCTGCAAAGGCGGGTGCGGCAAAGCCTGCTGGAACGGCAAGGGATGCCAGCAGGGCAAGGGCGCTCAAAGTCTGCGCGCACGGGTGGGGCGCGCTGATGTGGTTGCGGCGCATAGTTGCTCCTTTATTCGCCGCCCTGCCGATAAGGTGCCGGCATGGGGCGGCTCAATAGAATCACATGCGATTTTACCCGTTAGAACTGAAGTAGGGCTGATGGGAGGCCACACTGCACAGCTCTACCAGAGGGTTTGAGGGCTTCTGTGAGGAGTTTCATGCCAGAGTGCAAAGAATGTTGAAAACTGTGCAAGATTCTCTCTTCACGCGCGGGGGCAATATTGCTATAGTTTGAGCCGTCCAGCCTCCGCTATCCAGCTGCGGTCGGCCGACATTAATTTGCAGGGAACCCAGGATTGCGTGCCCTATGGATATCCTCCTTCGTTGGGGAAGCCAAAATGCACGAGGAGGGTACCCACCTCGATGAGGTGGGCCAACTTGCAACTTTGTGGGGGTTGGACCTTACCGTAAATGTGAGGGCGCGGTGCAGGCTTGTTGCATCGCGCCTTTTTTTGATTTCGGTTCTTGACAGCGTTTGCGCACAATGTGAAAATAACCGTTGCACTTTGTTTTGGGGATGTGGCTCAGTTGGGAGAGCGCTGCCTTCGCATGGCAGAGGTCGGGGGTTCGACTCCCCTCATCTCCACCACCGACATTGAGACTGTCGATTCGCTTTTGCGGGTCGGCAGTTTTTTTATGCCGCTGTTGTGTGTATTCCGCAACTAATTTGCATTCTAAAAGCAGTTCCACTCACCAAAAAGTATATTACCCGTACTTTATTCAGTAGTACTTCGACTAAGGACTGCCCATGGAGTACAAGCCCCTGCAAGTGCCCGCAAGCGCGGGTTTCACTGGTTCGCATGTGGAGGGCGGCGTGTGCGTGGCCGCTGGGTTCAAGGCCGGCGCCGTGCACGCAGGTTTCCAGCCCGACCCCGACCGCCTCGACCTGGCCATGGTCGTGGCCGACGAGCCCGCCGCCGTTGCCGGCGTGTTCACCACCAACGTCTTCTGCGCCGCCCCCGTCACGGTTGATCGCGAGCATATCGCTCAGTCGGGCTATGCGCGCGCCTTTGTCGCCAACACCAAGTACGCCAACGCCGCGACCGGCGAACCTGGCCTGCGCAATGCCTACAAGACGGCCGACATGGTCGCCTCTATCCTTGACTGCCCGGCTGAGCAGGTGCTTGTTGCCTCAACCGGTATCATCGGCCAGCATCTCAACATGGACACGATGCAGGCGGGCCTTCCGAAGGTCGCCGCTGTGCTCGGGCGCGACCTTGAGATCAACGATTACGCGAGCGCCCGCGCCATCATGACGACCGACACCAAGCCCAAGCGTTGCGCCGTCGCCTGGCGCGACGAGTCGGGCGCCGTCTATCACCTGGGCGGCATGTGCAAGGGTTCGGGCATGATCAGCCCCAACATGGCGACGATGATCTGCATGCTTACCACCGACGCCCCCGTTGCTCCCGCGGTGCTCGACTGCGCCCTGCATACCGCCGTCGATGCCACGTTCAACCGCGTGACGGTGGACTCGGACACCTCCACCAACGACACCTGCGTCATCATGGCAAGCGGTGCGGCCGGCGGCGAGACCATCGAGTTCGCCCGGGGTACCCGCTACGACGCCTTTGCGGCGGCTCTGCTCGAGGTGTGCTCGGGCCTTGCCCGTCAGATTGCGGCCGACGGCGAAGGCGCCACGCGTCTTGTGTGCGTCACCGTTATGGGTGCCGCCACGCAGGACGATGCCGACGCGGCTGCGCGCACGGTGGCCACTTCTCCGCTTGTGAAGACCGCCATCGCCGGCCATGACGCAAACTGGGGCCGCATCGCCGCCGCCCTGGGGCGCTCGGGCGCCAAGTTCGACCAGTACGACGTCGACATCGACATCCTGGGCATCCCGGTGTGCCGCGGCGGTCTGGTGGTAGACTTCGACGAGGACGAGGCCCTGGCCCGTTTCGAGCAGCCGCAGGTCGACATCGTGTGCGACCTGGGTGCCGGCGAGTGCCAATCCACCATCTGGACCTGCGACCTCACGCACGGCTACATCTCCATCAACGCCGACTACAGGAGCTAGCGAACTATGTCAGACACGAAGACAGAGGCGCAGCGCTCGAGCCTTGAGGTGGCCCAGGAGCATGCGCTTATTCTCACGCAGGCGCTTCCTTGGGTGAAGGCCCTGGCAGGCAAGACGATCGTCATCAAGTACGGCGGCGCGGCCATGGTCGACGAGACCCTGCGCGCGTCGGTGATGGAAGACATCATGCTCATGAAGCTCGTGGGCGCCCGTCCCGTCATCGTGCACGGCGGCGGCAAGGACATCTCTGCCCTCGTGGAGAAGCTGGGCCTGCCCGTCGAGTTCAAGAACGGCCTGCGCGTGACGACGCCCGAGGTCATGCGCGTGGTAAGCATGGTCCTGTCGGGCAAGGTCAACGAGGAGCTTGTCCTGGCGCTCAACGCCCACGGCAATCTTGCGGTGGGCCTGTCGGGCGTCGACGGGTCGATGGTGCACTGCGAGATCGCCGACCCGTCGGTGGGCCTGGTGGGCTCGGTCAAGATGGTCGACCCCGAGCTTGTCAACCAGCTGTGTGACAAGGGTTACATCCCCGTTATCGCAAGTGTGGGCATCGGGCCCGAAGGTCAGGCGGTCAACGTCAACGCCGACACCTTTGCCAGCGCCTTGGCGCAGACCTGCAATGCCTCCAAGATCATCTTCCTCACCGACGTCGACGGTCTGTATCGCGACTTCTCCGACAAGTCTTCGCTCATCAGCCGCCTTACCGCCGCAGATGCCCAGGCGCTTGTGGACTCCGGCACGCTGAGCAAGGGTATGATCCCGAAGGTTCGCGCCGTGCTCGATGCGATTGATGGCGGCGTTGAGCGCGCCCACATCCTCAACGGTACGGTGGAGCACTCGCTCGTGCTCGAGCTTTTCACCGATTGCGGCGTGGGCACCATGATCGCCCGCACCGAGGCCGACCTGCACCGTCACGACATCCTCTCTCGCGTGAAGAGGATTGTCGTCAATAAATAGCATGCATATGGGGCTGACTTCGGTAAAGCGTGCGGGTACATACGCATTGCGGCTGCAGCCAGCCTCAATGACACTTTTGAGATGGGAGAACTACCATGGGCGAAGCTTTGAACAAGGCCCGCGAACTCGATGCCACCTACGTGATGCACACCTATGGCCGCTCGAAGCTCTTTGTGAGCGGCAAGGGCGTCCATCTCTACGACGACGAGGGTGCCGAATACCTCGACTTTCTCGCCGGCATTGCCGTGTGCCCGCTGGGTCACGCCGACCCCGTGGTGACGGCCGCCATTGCCGAGCAGGCTGGCAAGCTGCTGCAGACATCCAACTACTTCTATGCCGAGAACCGCGGTGAGGTCGCCCAGGAGATCTGCCGCCTGGCAGGGGAGGAGTATGGCTGGAAGACGTTCTTCGCCAACTCCGGCGCCGAAGCCAATGAGTGTGCGATGAAGGCAGCGCGCCGCTGGGCCATCGAGCACAAGGGTCCGGAGTGCCAGACCGTCATCACGCTCAAAGGCAGCTTCCATGGCCGCACCATGGAGACGCTGGCCGCCACGGCGCAGGACTGGCTTCAGGAACCTTTCCAGCCGCTGCCGGTGGGCTTCCGCGCCGTGCCCGCCAACGACTGCGCCGCACTCGACGCAGCCATGGGCCCGGACGTGTGCGCAATCATGATGGAGCCCATCCAGGGCGAGAGCGGCGTGTGGCCGCTGAGCGATGAGTACCTGAAGCATGTCCGCGAGCTCGCCGACGCCAACAACTGCCTGGTTATCTTCGACGAGGTGCAGACGGGCCTGTACCGCTGCGGTAAGCCCTTCTGCTTCCAGACGGTGGAGGGCGTCGTGCCCGACATCTTCACCCTGGCCAAGGGCATCGCCTCGGGCGTTCCGTGCGGCGCTTGTGTGGCGCGCGGCGAGGCCGCCCAGGTGCTCAAGCCCGGCATGCAGGGGTCGACGTTCGGCGGTGGCCAGCTTGCCATGGCGGCGGCCCGCGCCACGCTCGAGCAGCTGCGCGACCGCAAGCTCGACGAGGCCGCTCAGACCGTGGGCGCCTACCTGTGCGAGCAGCTGGCGAGCGTGCCCTACGTCACCGAGGTGCGTGGCAAGGGTCTCATGGTGGGCGCCACCCTCGACGCTGCCCATGACTCCCACGACGTGGTGGATGCTCTCATGGAGCGCCACATCGTCGCCAACGCCTGCAACAACAACGTCCTGCGCCTTCTGCCCCCGCTCACCATCACCACCTCCGACGTCGACGCCCTCATCTCCGCCCTCAAGTCCCTGGCCTAAACCCCCAACAGGCTGGAAGTCGCGCAAAGCCCCAGGCGTTGGGCCCGCGTGCAGTGTCTGCCTGTCGTGCACACCCCCAGCCAGCTTGCGCCTCCGACCCTTCGTCTACGTTGGGAAAGATAAGTGTTTCCAGCAGGCTGGAAGACGAGCAAGGCCCCAGGTGTTGGGTCCGCGCGCAGTTCTGCAGCAATGAAAAAAGCCCCTCCCGGGGCTTTTTTCATTGCGAAGCTGTTTGAGCACGGACTCAACACCTGGGGCCCGTGGGATTCATCGCATCAACCTGCGCGTTGGCGGAGCGAGCCGATAAGCCGGGTTCTGTCGTTGGACGACCATTTATCTTCTGCCTACGTTGCCGCAGGCCTCACTCTCGAGCAACCCGAACGCGGGCCGGGCCGACCCATGGCGTTCCTATTTGCCCTTTCTCCGGATGGGGTTTGCCAAGCCGCGCCGTTACCGACGCGCTGGTGCGCTCTTACCGCACCGTTTCAGCTTTTCTCGCTCGGGGCAAGCCCCCAGCGGGAGTCTTCTTTTCTGTGGCACTGTCCGTCGGGTCGCCCCGCCCGGCCGTTAGCCGGCATCCTGCCCTGTGGAGCCCGGACTTTCCTCACCGAGATGCCATGGCATCTCCAGCGCGGCCGTCTGGCCCACTCCGCCAAGAGGGCAGTATATACCAACGGGAGGGACAAAGCCCCTCCCGTTGGTATCCTCAGCTGTGACTCCACATGCGCTGCCGCGGGGCGTCGCATGCTAATACATATGCACGCCTGGGATGTCGTACTTCTCGGGGTCTTTCGCGACCTTCGCCATGTACTCCTCGTACTCTTCCAGACACTTGCCCCATCGGGCATAGGCTTGGTCGCCGCGGTGGTCGGGCAGGCCCAACGTCTCGGAGAGGTATGAGGCCATCCAGTCGCTCACCTTGTTCATGCCATGGTAGTTCAGGTGGATGCCGGCATCGCGGGCGTCGCTCGTCCAGTCGATGCCCACTTCGCTGGCAACGGGGTCTGTGTTCATGTCGATGAACCCGATGCCCAGGTCCTGCGCAATCTGGGCGCAGCCGTTGTGACGCGCGTAGTTCCAGTCGCGCGTGTGGGGCGTCGCGACGAGCACGAATTGAGCCCCGTTCTCCTCGCAAAGGTCGGCAAGGGCGCGCAGGAACATCAGGTTGAGCTTGCCGGGAAGCTCAACCTCGTCGCTGGGAAGCATGTACGACGAGGTGTCGGCAGGCTCGCACAGCGCCTTGGGGTTGCAGCCTTTCAGGTTGCTCACCTTGTCGTACCTCACCTGCCCGGTGAAGTCCTCAAGTGTGAGCTCTTTCCAGCGATGGTGATATTTGGCAACGGTGAACTGGTCTTTTACAAACTGCTTGAAGACCTTTCCCACGGAGAAGGGGTTGTAGAGCATCTCGGTCTCCAGGAATACTACCTGGGGCTTTTGGGTCTTAAAGACGTCGCGCAGCATAGTGTAGGCATAGCTCACCTGTTCGCCGTTGACCGAGCACACATAGCTCGTGACGCCCGTGTCGCCCCAGATGCGCATGGGCGAGATGCCTGTTGAGGCGAGGCTGTCGCCAAGGAACACCGCGTCGATGGAGTTGTCAGGCTCGGCGAGGAAGCCGTAGGCGCGCGATTCGATGAGACCATCGTCCTTGGAGTTGCCCTTGGGCTGCAGGATGTGCCCCAGGCCGACGAACATGCCCCACAGGATGGCGCAAAACAGGATCGACAGGCCCAGGTACTTGAAGAAGCGGGCGGGCTTGGAGGGCTTGGGTGCGGTGGATTCGGTCATGGTACCTCGTTAGAACTGAGCGTAAATCGGGTCGAGCGGCGCGGTTCCCACACCGTACGAGCCGAAGATGACGATGGCGATGATGAGTGCGTACAGCACGACCCAGCGCACGGCGAGGTTCTTGTGCGCGAGGCGCTCCGTGATGCAGCAGCCGCGCTCTTCAATGACGGCCACGATCGTCATGATGACGACCATTACCGCCACGGCGGCATAGTCCTGCAGGCACAGGCCCACGACCTCGGTGGTGACCGAGGGGAAGGTGAGGCCGATGGCCATGAAGGCACCGTTCGTGAACGATTCAAGCGTGAAGTTGCCCACGAGCTGGCCGAACATGTAGAGGCCCGCATCCATGCCCTCGGCGCGGAAGAAGAGCTCGCCCACGAAGACGACGACGAGGGTGCGCAGCCACTGGAAGGTGCGCCAGGCCGTGCCATCGCGGTTGATGTGGAGTTTGGCGCATGCCGACTGGGCGAGGGGCTCTACCAGGCCGCCCAAAAGGATGATCACGAAGTAGTACAGGCCGAAGAAGATGTACTGCGAGCCCGCGCCGTGCCACAGACCGTTGGCGAACCATACGCAGAAGAGCGTGACCGAGCCTGCCAGAAGCGGGCCGTAGCGGTTGCCGATGCGATGGCGGGCCGCCTTGGTGAGCGACTTCATGGGGGCGCTGAGCGACAGGGGATAGAAGATGTAGTCGCGCAGCCACGAGCCGAGCGTGATGTGCCAGCGCAGCCAGAACTCCGAGGCGGTGCGGGAGAAGAAGGGATGGCGGAAGTTCTCGGGCAGGGCGATGCCGAAGATGCGGGCGGTGCCCAGGGCGACGTCCATGCAGCCTGAGAAGTCGCAGTACAGCTGCAGGGTATAGAGCACGGCCGCCGCCGCAACCACGCCGCCGTCATAGGACGTGTAGTCAGCGAAGATGGGCTTGACCACCAGGTTGAGGCGGTCGGCGACGATCATCTTCTTGGCGAAGCCCCAAAGGATGCGCACGCTGCCCCGGTAGAGGTTGTCCTTGTTTATGGGGGTGCCGGCCCAGAGCTGCTCGGCCGTCTGGCCATAACGGCAGATGGGGCCTTCCATGATCTGGGGGAAGAAGCTCAGAAAAAGCGCGATCCTGCCCAGGTTGGTGTCGGGCGCGATGGTGCCGCGATAGATGTCGAAGAGGTACGACGCCGCCATGAGCGTGTAGAACGAGATGCCGATGGGCACGCCGATGTAAGGCACCGCCACGGGCACGTTCAGGCCTAAGAGCGCAAGAAGCGACCCTGCCACCTCGCCGAAGAAGACCAGGTACTTGAGGCAGGCGAGCAGCAGGAGGTTGAAGCCGACCCCCAGGCCGCACACGAGGCGCGCCTTCTTCTGATAGAGCTTCTTGAGCTCCTTCTTGCGCGTCTTGTCTTGGGCGATGAAGGCGTCGCGCTCGGAGAAGAGCGCGCCCATCTTGCGTCCGGCCAGGTACACGCTCACCGTCGAGATTAGGATGAAGACGATGAGTTTGCTGGAGATGGCCCAGAAGAAGGCATAGCTCGCCACCAACAAGACCGCCCACCGCAGTCGCTGCGCTACCACCTGGTAGGCGACGAGAACGATGGGCAGGAAGGCGACGATATACAGAATCGAGAAGTACGAGTGAAGGGAGAAGTCCAAGGTGCGGCCCAGCCCAGCGGTTATGCGTCTTCTTCGACCAGGCGCGTGACGAGGGCGTCAATGGCCTGGACGGAGTTGAAGTTGGCAGGCACGATCTCCACGGCGGGAATGGTCACGTCGAAGGCGTCTTCGAGCTCGGGCACGAGTGCCAGAATCGTCAGAGAGTCCAGGACGCGGCTGTCTACGAGGTTGTCGGCGGTTTCGTAGTCTACGCCGGGTTTGAGGGATTCTAGGATTTCAATGATCTCGTCCATGGTGCACCTTTCTTTGAGTCGTGGGCCCATGTGGGTTGGGACGGGCATACTTTACCAGCTAGAAACATATACGGCCAGGCGATGGCTCTTCAGGTATGCGGTTTTACCGACAAAACACGCCGCTCGCCGCGTGTCCGTGCGCCTAGGCAACCGGGGAGTTGAGGGGGTAGGTGGGCAGGGCGTCGCGCACGAGCCTGGTCTGGCCGTCCGCCCCCACCAGGCATACGCGCGGCAGCTCACGGCTCAGGAAGAGCGATATGCCCTCGGTCATGCAGTAGGCGCCGGTGTTCTCGAAGGCCAGGACGTCGCCGATCTCCAGACCCGGGAAGGGGAGCTGCTTGGCCAGGATGTCGTTGACCGAACAGAGCGACCCGCACACGTTCCAAGGCTCCGCGGGGTGTACCGTGCGCCCCTCGTAGTCGAGCAGGGCGCACTTGGGGTCGCGCATGGCGAGCGATTGGCCAAAGTAGACGAGATGGTTCATGCCGCCGTCCACGATGGCGTAGCGCTGCCCGTCGTTCACCTTGGCGTCGGCCACGCCGGTGAGGAACGTGCCGCACGAGGCCGCGATGCTGCGCCCCAACTCGAGGATGATGGGACCGTCGAAGGCGAAGTCCTCGAGCTGGGAGGCGAACTCTGCCAGGAACGCGTCCTCGTCGAAGGCGTCTTCCTCGAAGTACTGTACGGGAAAGCCTGGGCCGAATTCGAGCTCGCGGCATGTGAACCCGCACTCCTGCTCAAGCCTATCCATCACTTTGCGCACCTGGCGAAGCTCGCGCGCGAGCCTTTTGGTCGAGGTCTTCTGCGTGCCCGAGAAGTACTGCACGCCCCAGATGTCCAGGTTCGGGTTGCTTCCGTGGGTCGCCACGATGTCCACGAGCTCTGCCTGGTCCAGGCCGAACTGGTTCGAGCTCGTGAGACGCAGCAGGACCGGGATGCGCACGTCGTGCCGACGGGCGCATTCAAGCAGCATGTCGAACTGTAGGCGCGACTCCACCGTGTAGCGCCCAATGGGCATGCCCGACCCAATGAGCTCGTCCATGAAGCGGGCGTCTTTGTTTACGCCCGACACCACGAGCGCGTCTGGTTGGGCTCCGGCCTCCAGGCAGATACGTGCCTCGCCGGTCGAGCAAGCCTCGAGGCGCTCGACCGAGCCTGCGAGCAGGGGAATGATGAACGTGTTGGCCTTCACGGCGTAGCAGAGCTCCACGTTTGTGGGCAAAGCCGAGCGCAGGCGCTCAAGACGTCTTTCCAGAACGCGGCCGTCGAACACATAGAGGGGCGTGCCGAAGGTGCGGGCATATCCCAAGAGCTCATCGTTACGCATGGGCTTCCTTCTTTCTCTGGGCGCGGGCCTGACGGCGCAGCTCCTTGAGACGCTGCTGCTCGGCGAGGTAGGCGTCGAGCATGGCGCGGCGGTCGACCTTGCCGTTCTTGGTGAGGGGCATCTCGTCCACATGCTCGAGGCTTGCCGGGTGCATGAAGACGGGGAGCTCCTCATGAATGCGGGCCAGAAGCACGCTCGAGTCGGCGTCTCCCTCATAGAAGGCGTGAATGCGGCTCTTCTCGGGGTCGAACGAGCACCGGCAGCGTGTCACGCCCTCGCAGCGCTCGAACGCCGCCTCGATCTCCTCGAGTTCGATGCGGTGGCCCATGTGCTTGATCTGGTTGTCTTTGCGCCCGCAGAAGAAGAGGTCGCCGTTCTCGTCGTATGCGCCCATGTCGCCCGTACGGTACATGACCTGGGGAAACGCCTGCTGCAGGGGGTTGCGCACGAAGGCGCGCTCGGTCTGCTCGCGGGCAGCGTAATAGCCCAGGGCCACCGAGGCGCCGCACACGCAAATCTCGCCTTGGATGCCGGGCTGTGTGACGAGGTGGTCGTCGCCGTCGAGCAGCATCACCTGTCGGTTGGCGAAGGGCCGGCCCAGCGGCAGGCTCTTGTCGTAGGCGCGCCCGCGCTCCACCTCGTGGTAGGTGCAGTTGCAGGTGATCTCGGTGGGGCCGTAGAGGTTCACGAACTGGGCTTGGGGCAGGTGCTCCATCCAGATGGCCAAGTGCTTGAGAGGCATCACCTCGCCGCTGAAAAGGACGCGACGCACATGGGGCAGGCCCTGTTCGTCAAGAGCGTGCAGGCTGCTCACCAGGCACAACGCAGCCACCGCCCAGGTCATGACGGTCGCGTGGCAGGCGTCCACGTATTCGACGAGCGCTGCGGGTTGGGAGAAGAGCCTGCGGGGCACAATGGCCAGCTCGCCGCCGGTAGCAAGCGCGCTGTAGATGTCCTTGACCGAGACATCGAAGTCAAACGGTGCCTGGTTTGCAAAAATGTCGTCGCAGGTAAACCCAAACGTCGCGGTAAAGGTGTCGATGAAGTCGATGATGGCTCGATGGCTTACCGCCACGCCCTTGGGCGCCCCGGTGGAACCCGAGGTGAACAGGACATAGGCAGGGTCGCAGTCGAGCACGTGGGCGCGAATGCGCTCAAGCAGGGCGGTGTCGACCTGCGCGGTCAGGCCGTCTGCCTCGACGAGCCGTGCGTCCGGAAGCGCCGCGCGGGCGCGCTCGCGGGTCGTGTCGCCCACAACGACAAGGGGGTTGCCGAGTGTGGCATACATGCTGGCCAGGCGCATGTCAGGCGCGGCAGGGTCGACGGGCACGTAGAAGCCGCCTGCGTATAGGGTGCCCAGAAGCGTCGCGAGCGTGCGGGCGCTCTTCTCCATGAACACCATGACGGGTTGCGCGCCCGCACCGAGAGCGGCCAGGGCACAGCCGCGCGAACGCGCCTCGTCGAGGAGTTCGCGGTAGGTGAGCCGAGCGTGCTCGTCGCTTACCGCGCACACGTCCGCGCGCGTGAGGGCGGCTCGCTCAAGGTATTCCAGGACATTGTGTTGAGACATGGCAGGTCGTTTCTGTGTGGCCCGATTGGCGGCGGTTCGGTCGGCAACTATTGTAATATGTAACGGTCGGGCCACGATGTGCCCCTGATGCTTTCGCGATGTGCTTCCAGTGCTTTCCATTGTGCGCGGCTGCAGAACTCTATTTCGTTTTTATGAATAAATCCTCCAATCTCAATATTGAATTTGCATGAATGGGCCGAATTCAAACATCGTCCTGTGTTATATGCGTATTATTCTCACGTTCGACAACGAACAGCATTCGCCGTGCGACGCCCTGAGTATGGTTTGCGGGCGCCGTTTACTCAGTTAGGGGGAACCATGGACCAAACGCTTGCCGGCAGGGACCTGCTTCGCCTGCTTGACCTCACTCCCGCCGAGGTCGCCCTTATCCTCAAGACCGCCGAGTGCCAGAAGGCTGATTGGGCCGCTGGCATCCACGAGGCGCCGCTTGCCGGCCAGGCCGTCGCCATCATCATGGAGAAGCCGTCGCTGCGCACGCGCAACTCGTTCGAGATCGGCACCTATCGTCTGGGCGCCCACCCCGGCGTTATGGCCGACGACCACTCTGCCTTCTCGCGCGGCGAGACGGTTGAGGACACCGTGAAGGTGCTGCAGAACTTCTACGACTGCATCGTGCTGCGCACGTTTGCCCAGTCCAAGATCGAAGAGGTCGCTGCCTGCGCCGATGTGCCGGTCATCAACGCGCTGACCGACGCCTACCATCCCTGCCAGATCCTGGCCGACTTCCTCACCATCGTGGAGCACGACAAGCAGCTCGAGGGCCTCAAGCTCACCTATGTGGGCGACGGCAACAACATGGCAAACACCTACCTCGAGGGCGGCGCGCTGTGCGGCATGCACGTGCGCATCGCCTCTCCTGAGGGCTACGAGGTCGACCCCGAGGTCTTTGCGCAGTGCCAGGCTGCCGCGGACAAGTACGGCACGGGCGCCACGCTCGAGCTCATGCGTGATCCCGTTGCAGCTGTCGAAGGCGCCGACGTGGTGCTCACCGACACCTGGACCTCCATGGGTGACGAGGCCGAGCATGACATGCGCGTCGCGGCCTTCCAGGGCTACCAGGTCAACGCCGAGCTCATGGCCCATGCCGCCGAGGGCGCCCTCTTCATGCACTGCCTGCCCGCGCACCGCGGCGAGGAAGTCACCGATGAGGTGATGCGCGCCCCCTACTCGGTCATCTACGATGAGGCGGGCAACCGCCTGCATGCCCAGAAGGCCGTCATGTCGCTGCTCATGGGCGTCCCCGCACCTGCTGCAGCCCTGGAGGCGGCCGAGGCCGTCGCCGGGAGGTGGCATGCATGAGGGGTCGTGAGGAAAGGCAGGCCGCCATCCGCGAGATAGTGCGCACCGAGTCCACCCAGACCCAGCGTGACATCGTCGAGCGGTTGAGCGCGTGCGGTTTCAACTGCACGCAGGCCACCGTCTCCCGTGACATCGCCGAGATGGGCTTGTGCAAGCTGCCCGAGGGCGTCTACGTTCTCGCCGAGGACCTGCGCCTTCAGCGCATGGTGTGCGACCTGGTCACCTCGGTGGAGCACGCCGGCAACCTCGTGGTTGTCAAGGCGTCCACGGGAACGGCCCAGGGCGTTGCTGCTGCGCTTGACGCGGCCGATTTGCAGGATGTCCTGGGGTCGGTTGCCGGCGATGACACCATCCTCGTCGTCGCGCGCTCCGAGGAGGCCGCAGTGTCCTTCGAGAAGATGGTCAACCGCCTGCGAGGCGTGCGCCCCTAGCGTTGGTTTCCTGCTCGAAACAAAAGTTGTCTATCGTCGCCCCGACATAGCCGGAGCATGTGGAAGGGAGCTCTACCATGGCACGTGAGAAGTGCGTACTTGCATACTCGGGAGGTCTCGATACCTCTGTTTGCATCCAGTGGCTCATCAACGAGCGCGACCTCGACGTCATCACCCTGCTTGTCGATGTGGGACAGGACTGCGCCGACCTCGAGTTCGCCCGCCAGAAGGCCCTGAACTGCGGCGCCATCGAGTCCATCGTCATGGACGTGCGCGACGAGTTCTGCGAGGACATGTGCTGCAAGGCAATCGCCGCCAACGGCCTGTACGAGAACAAGTACCCGCTGCTGTCGGCCCTGTCTCGCCCGCTGATCTCCGCCAAGCTCGTTGAGGTCGCCCACAAGTACGGTGCGACCTACATCGCCCACGGCTGCACCGGCAAGGGCAACGACCAGGTGCGTTTCGAGGTCAGCGTTCAGGCGCTCGACCCCGACCTCAAGGTCATTGCTCCCGTGCGCGTGTGGGACCTCCACACCCGTCCGCAGGAGATCGCCTTCGCCGAGGCCCATGGCATCCCGGTGGCCGCCAAGAACGGCAAGCCCTACTCCATCGACGACAACCTCTGGGGCCGCGCCATCGAGTGCGGCGTGCTCGAGGATCCCTGGAACGAGCCTCCCGCGGACATCTGGGAGACCACGGCCGACCTCGCCGACTGCCCCGACACCCCTGAGGACGTCATCGTGGGCTTCGAGGGCGGCAAGCCCTGCTCGCTGGACGGCGAGAAGATGAGCGTCCAGGATGTCATCGTCAAGCTCGACGCCATCGCCGGCCGCAACGGCTACGGTCGCCTTGACCAGATTGAGAACCGTCTTGTGGGCATCAAGAGCCGCGAGTGCTACGAGGTTCCCGGCGGCCTGGCTCTCATCACGGCCCACAAGGCCCTTGAGGACCTGTGCCTCGAGCGCGAGCTGCTCCACTACAAGTTGGGCCTGGAGCACAAGTGGGCCGAGCTCGTGTACTACGGCCTGTGGTTCTCGCCCCTCAAGAAGGCTCTCGATGCCTTCTTTGCCTCCACGCAGACGCTGGTGACCGGCGAGGTCAAGCTGCGCTTCATCAAGGGCACCTGCACCGTGGTGGGCCGTCGCTCCGAGTACTCGCTGTACGACTACAATCTCGCAACCTACGACGAGGGCGACACCTTCAACCGTGACTCGGCCGCCGGCTTCATTGAGCAGTGGGGCCTGCCGAGCAAGGTTTGGGCCAAGCATCGCAAGGACACCGGCAACGAAGGCACCATCTAATGCTCGCCATGACGTTTTTGCTGGCAGACTTCATCGTTGTGCCCGCCAGCCTCATTGCGCTCACCTGGTTGCTCGCCGCCTACAAGCGCCGCTGCGACATGCATCCCGAGACGTTCGCCCCAACTGAGGAGGCTTAGAGGATTGGAAAACGCATCCCCCAACAAGGCTCTGTGGGGCGGCCGTTTCGAGGCCCAGCCCGCTGAGTTCCTCCAGCGCTATGGCGCGTCGCTTCCCTTCGACAAGCGCATGTGGGCCGAGGACATCCAGGGTTCCAAGGCGCATGCCAAGATGCTCGCCCATGTGGGTGTCATCTCGCAGGAAGACGCTGATGCCATCCGTGCCGGCCTCGACGAGGTGGGCGCCGACATCGCTGCCGGCAATTTTGACTTCGACATCAACGACGAGGACATCCATATGTCGGTGGAGAAGTCGCTCACGCAGCGCATCGGTGCGGCAGGCGGTCGCCTGCACACGGGTCGCTCCCGCAACGACCAGGTGGCCCTCGACGACCGCCTTATCGCGCGCCGTCTGTGCCGCGAGCTGCATGCCAAGGTGTGCGAGCTGCGCGAGGCGCTGCTTGAGCGTGCTGAGGGCGAGTTCGGCGTCGTGATGCCGGGCTACACCCACATGCAGAAGGCGCAGCCAGTGCTCTTCAGCCACCATATGCTGGCCTATTACTGGATGTTCACCCGCGACGCCAAGCGCCTGCGCGACGCCTACGACGCCGCCGATGTGTGCCCCCTGGGCAGCGCCGCGCTTGCCGGCACCACCTACCCGCTTGACCGCTCCATGGTGGCCGACGAGCTGGGCTTTGCCGACATCACGAAGAACTCCATGGACTCGGTGAGCGACCGCGACTTCTTCCTCGACCTGCTCTACGCCTGCTCGGTTGCGCAGATGCACCTGTCGCGCCTGTGCGAGGAACTCGTGTACTGGTCGAGCGACGAGTTCCGCTTCATTACGATGGACGACACCTACTCCACGGGTTCCTCCATCATGCCGCAGAAGAAGAACCCCGACTTCGCCGAGCTCACGCGCGGCAAGACGGGTCGCGTCTACGGCGACCTGGTGAGCCTGCTCACCACGATGAAGGGCATCCCGCTGGCCTACAACAAGGACATGCAGGAGGACAAGGAGCCCGTCTTCGACGCCGCCGACACGGTGGCCGACGCGCTGCACGTGTGCGCCGGCATGATCCGCACCATGCGCGTGAACCGCGACAACATGCGCGCCGGTGGCCTGGGTGGCTTCATGGCCGCCACCGACCTGGCCGACTACCTCGTGGGCAAGGGCATGCCCTTCCGCGAGGCGCACTCGGTCATCGGCCACATGGTGCTGTCCTGTGAGAAGGCCGGCAAGCGCCTGCAGGACCTCACGCTCGATGAGCTCAAGCAGTTCAGCGAGCTGTTCGACGAGGGCGCCTTTGAGGCGACCGACATCGACAAGGTCGTGGAGCGCCGCACCACCGCGGGCGGCACCGGCCATGAGCCCGTCCGCGTCCAGATTGCCCAGGCCAAGGAGGCGCTCGCCACCGATCAGGCTTGGGGAAAGTAGGGCAGGGCGCCGAGAACATCGCTGCTCGACCGTGCATATGTGTTGCTTGAAGGGCCGTCCACACATCGTGGGCGGCCCGTTTGCGTTTGAACACGGGGAGCGGGCGATGAGGCACCCCGGGAACACCCTATCCCGTGTCTCGGCAAGAAAAAGGGCCCAGCCAAACGGCCGGGCCCTTTGTGTCAAATCTTGCCGTGAGCCGAGAGACTCTGAGCGTGCGCCCACTCCTTACACGTCGTCGTAGGAGACATCTCCGTCGCCGGAGTCACCGCCCGAGCCATCGCCACTGGTACCATCGCCGCTGGTACCGTTGCCACTTGTGCCATCGCCGCTGGTGGTGCCGTCACCGGTGGGGTTGCCGTTCTCGTCGGTGGTTTCGTCTTCTTCGGTGGTCTCCTCTTCAGTGGGCTCGACCCAGGTGCCCTGCGAGAAGCTCCACGAGTAGTTGTCGCGGTAGACGGGGCTGTCGGCTGTGGGGAACTCCGCGCGAGGCTCGTCCTGGAGCGCTTCGGTCACGAAGTGAGAGAAGATGGGGCTTGGCAGGGTGTGCGTGGAGCCCAGGCTTCCCTGGTACCAGATCTCGGTCTCGGTGCGGTAGCCCACCCACACGGCCACGGAGATCTGCGGGGTATAGCCCACGAACCACAGGTCGCGCGTGTCGTCGGTGGTGCCCGTCTTGCCGGCCACGGGCTGGTTCACGTAGGGCTGGGCCTCGGTGCCGGTGCCGAAGGACACGACGCCTTCGAGGATGTCGGTCACGGCGCCGGCGACCTCGGGGGAGATGGCCTGGGTGCCCACAGGCTCGTACTTGTAGAGCGTGTTGCCGTTGCGGTCAAGAACCTCGGTGATGCAGGTGGTGTCGTAGTGCACGCCGCCGGTGGCCAGGGTGCCGTAGGCCGACGCCATCTCAAGCACGCTGCAGCCCGCGGTGCCCAGGGTGAGCGAGTTGTAGGCGTGGTCGGACAGGTCGGTCGTGATGCCCATGGCATAGGCAGTGTCGATGACGCTCTGAACGCCGATCTCATTGATGACCTGGGCATATACCGAGTTGCAGGAGAGATAGGTGGCCTGACGCAGGCTGATGTTGCCATAACTTTGGCTCTGGTAGTTTGTGACGGGCCAATCGCCTACGAGTACGCCGTTGTTGCCGTTTGCCAGCACCGTGGGGTTCATGCCGGCCTGGATGGCCGCAGTGAGCGTGAAAGTCTTGAACGACGAGCCGGGCTGGCGCCGCGCCATCGTGGCAAGGTTGAACTGGTCAACGTTGTAGTCGCGGCCGCCCACCATGGCGAGGATGTAGCCGGTGTTGGGGTCGAGGCACACCAGGGCGCTCTCGAGCTCATCGTCGGCGTACTGCAGCACGCTCCACACGGCGTTCTCGGCTGCCTGCTGATACTTGGGCGAGATGGTGGTCTTGACGGTGAGGCCGCCCTTGAAGATGACGTCGGTGGAGAACTGCGTGGAGAGCGTCGACTTCACGTAGTCCACGAAGTACGGGTAGGCGTAGGCGCCCGACTTCTCCGGGGGCGTGTAGTTGAGCACGAGGTCGCTTGCGACGGCGTCGTCGTATTCCTGCTGGGTGATGTGGCCCTTGTCAAGCAGGTGGGCAAGCACGACGTTGCGGCGCTCGATGGCGCTTTTGGGGTTTGCGAGCGGGTTGTAGTAGGAAGGCGACTGGGGCAGGCCCGCCAGCGTGGCCGCCTCGGCGATGGTGAGCTGGGAGCAGGGCTTGCCAAAATACGTCTGCGCCGCGGCCTCGATGCCGTAGCAGCCTGCTCCATAGTAGATGGAGTTGAGGTACATCATGAGGATGTCGTCTTTGGAATACATCTGCTCGAGCTGCGTGGCGATGTAGGCTTCGCGTACCTTGCGCGACAGCGTCTGCTCAAACTGCTCGTCGGAGAGCACCGTGTTGCGCACGAGCTGCTGGGTGATGGTGGAGGCGCCCTCCGAGCCGCCGGACAGCTGGGCCACGACGGCGCGCAGGATGCCCTTGATGTCGACGCCGTTGTGCTCGTAGAAGCGCTCGTCCTCGGTGTCCACCGTTGCCCACAGCACGTACTGGGAGCACTGCTCCTTTGTGATGGGGGTGCGGTTCTCCATATAGAACTGCGCGATGACGTTGCCGTCGGCGTCGAGCACCTTCGTGGGTTCGGCGAGCAGGTAGGCGTCGGAGTCCGAGTAGTCGGGCAGGTCCTTGAGCCACGACATCGCCAGCGAGTAGGTGGCCGATACCGATGCGGCGATGCCTGCGATGACAAGCATCAGGGCGACGATGGCTATGTATTTGCCGACGCGTGGCTTGGCAGCCTTGCGCGTGGTGCGGTTGCGTGCGGTCATGCGGGGTGTCCTTTCGACGTGCACATGTAACCTTGTATTATCACTCAAACCTTTGTGTCCCTAAAGCCTCAAGGGTCCCATGGGGGCGTTTCTTCATCGCCTGACTAGAAGCCTGAGTGAAAATTCACCCCTAATCGCCGCTTAATTTGCGCTGTGGCGGGCTTTTTTGCCCAAAGTGCTATACAAGGCCTATACTTCTATATTTATCGGTCAGCTGGGGACCGCCCCGACCCGCGTCAGAGTGGCGCGTCTGAAAGGATGAGTTTGTTGAACGTCTCAGTCGAAGAGCAGCTTCGCATCATCACCTCGGGCACCGATACGATCGTGCCGGTCGAGGGTCTCAAGAAGAAGCTCGAGCAGGGTCGCCCGCTCAACATCAAGCTCGGCGTTGACCCCACGAGCCCCGACCTGCACCTGGGCCATGCCGTGCCCCTGCAGAAGATGCGCCAGTTCCAGGACCTGGGCCACAACGTTACCCTCATTATCGGCAACGGCACCGCCTTCATCGGCGACCCTTCGGGCAAGAACTCCACGCGCCCGCAGCTCTCCCATGAGCAGATCGAGTCCAACGCCCAGACCTACGTCGAGCAGGCCATGAAGGTCCTCGACCCGGCCAAGACCAAGATCGTCCACAACGGCGACTGGATCTTGACCATGGACCTGGGCAAGCTGCTCGAGATTGCCAGCAAGTTCACCGTCGCCCGCATCCTTGAGCGCGACGACTTCACGAAGCGCTACACGAGCCACACCCCCATCGCCCTGCACGAGTTCCTCTACCCCGTGATGCAGGCCTACGACTCGGTCATGATCAACGCCGACGTGGAGATGGGCGGCCGCGACCAGCTCTTCAACCTGCTCGCCGGCCGTGAGCTCATGGAGAAGATGGGCATGGAGCCCCAGGTTGCCCTGTGCATGCCGCTGCTCGAGGGCACCGACGGCGTGCGCAAGATGAGCAAGTCCTACGGCAACTACGTGGGCCTCACCGACACGCCCGACGACATGTTCGGCAAGATCATGTCCATCCCCGACAACCTCATCGTGCGCTACTACCGTCTCGCCACGCGCGTCGACGTGCACGAGATCGACGCCATCGAGGCCGACCTGGCCGCCGGCACCGGCGACCCCAACGCCCTCAAGCGCAGGCTTGCCCGCATCATCATCGACAACTACCACACCCCCGGTGACGGCGAGAAGGCCGAGGAGGCCTTCAACCGCGTGCACAGGAACCATGAGGTGCCCGAAGATGTGGAGGAGTTCTCCTGCGACCTGTCCGGTGAGGTCTACCTGCCCGGCCTTCTCCAGGAAATCGGCTTTGCCGCCAGCGCCGGCGAGGGCCGCAGGCTCATCGACGGCGGCGGCGTGAAGGTCGACGGCGAGGCACTGCCCGCCAAGAGCTACAACGTGCCCGGCTCCGACCTCGCGGGCCGCGTGCTGCAGGCCGGCAAGCGCCGTTTCGCGCGCATCCAGGCCCGCTAGGGGCGATTTCGGCAAAGCTTGCCTTGCAAAGTAAGTGAGGCTTTCTTTTGGGCGGTCCGCCGTGTGCGGGCCGCCCATTTTTTGTGCCGCAGGTGGCGAGAGAAAAGTTCATTGAATGTCACATATTTGTCACGAACGCAAAGAACCAGGTTGGGCATAGTGCCGTGACAAGCGCGTTATATATAAAAGTCTCATATGATTTTGGGTTATAGCCTGACGTGGGCAAATGTTACCGTCTTTTTAAAAAACCAGGAAAAGGCATGTTTTTGTGTCCTTGTTCGCAATGGAGGCGGAGTCGGAGTTGGGCTATGCAGGGCAGGATCGAACCTTCAGGGCGGCCCAGCGCTCGCTTGTGCCTCGGCCGCAGCTCTTGGATGAGATAGACGAGGGATTGAGCAGAGAGGGCATCGTCGTGCTGAGGGCCCCGTGGGGGTATAGCAAGACGACGCTGTTGCGCGAGTACGCGTCTCGTGCCCTGCAGACGCATGCCTGTACGGTGGTGAACGTTGACTTTGCATCGCCTGAGGTGATGGCCTACATGGCGGGCAGCGACGGCGAACTGGAGAGGGCTCTTGTGCGAGGCGGGCATTGCGATGCCGACGAGGAACAGGATACGGTCGATCGCACCCATGCGCCCTCGCGGGCCGAGGATGCCGCATGCGTCAAGAGTCGCCACGGCCGCAAACCGGCATCCATACGGGTTCCTGCGCGCTATGTGCATCGCGCCTCGCGCACCGTCTGGCTGCATCTTCGCGGGTTTGCGGTTCCATGGGCGCGTGCTGTCAACGCGGGCCAGAAAGACGCATGCGAGCGCGAGGAAACAAGGCCGCTGCTGCTGATCGACAACCTTCCGCGCCTCGAGCACGACCAAGTGACGGATTTTGCCCGCGCGTTGCATTTTTGGGCAAGTCGGGGAGCGCACGTCGTGATTGCCTGCGTGCCCAGCAGCGGACTCGACCCACGGGTCCTTCCCCATGCGCACTTTCTCGGCCCTGACATGCTCGGTGTGTCTGAGCAGGAAATGGGCATGTGGGCGCGCTGGCTGTCCATTGCCCGCGACGTGGATGTCAAGGAGCTGACGAACGGTGTCCCCGCGCTGGTGGGGGCATGCGCGCGCATCCGTACGAGCGACGCGCGTTGCGATGCGGGCTTCCTGCACACGTGCGAGCATGTCATGAGCCATGTCCTTGTCGAACCCCTTGCGCACGGGGCAGACCTTGCGCGTCGGGCGATGATGGTGCTGGGCCACGGAAGGCTGTCGGATGTGGCGGCGGTCGGCGCTCTCTGTGAATCCCGCGAGCTTGAGGAGCTTGCGTTCAACTTCCCCTTGCTCGGCATTGATTCCATGCGGGGACTGTTCTGTTGCCCGCCCCTTGTTCTCGGAATGGGGTATTCGTGCGTGCGCATGTGCGTTGAGGACGACGAGAAGCTTGGAGGCAGATGCGTCGAGCTGTTGCTTCGTCGTGGCGAAGTGCAGCGTGCGGGGCTGATACTCGGCTTTTTGCCGCCGCGGGAGCGGGCACGCCTGTTAGAGGCGCATCCGGCGGAGTTTGCCGACGTGCTTGTGCCCGAGATGATAAGCGAGAGTGTTGAGGCAAGCAGGATGCGCGGGTTTCCCGTGGGTGCAGGGCATGAGCAGCTGCAGGCATTTGCGGACATATGCCGTGACAAGAGGCCTGGGGAGGAGCCTTGCGGATTTGCCGGCGACATTGCGGCCGTGCTGGGCTTTTGGCAGGGTTTTGCGGGGTTTGCGCCCAGGCGCGACGACGACAGCGCGGCGGGCCTTGTCAACGAATTGGGGCAGGCCGGCCTTGCTGCCGACATCGAACGCTACACATGCGCACTCGCGCGGCTTGAGGGTCTCTTGGCTGCTCGAAAGCAGGACGGCTTGGGCGAGGCCGCCCTACGCTGCCATGCGGCCCTGTGCGGCATCCTTTGCGGGCAGGCGGGTCGGGCGCGCGCGTGGCTGGCCCCTTTCGCCGAACGCAAACGCGGGTTTCGATTCAATCCCAGCGTTCCGAGCGGTGTCGCCGATGCCCTGTTGGCGGCATGCGTGGCTCTGGCGGGCCATGCTGAGGAACTGGCAAGTTCGAAAACCCCGACGGTTCCGACGCTTGACTCTGTACGCGCTTCAAAACGCTACCTTGAGGATCGGCAGGTGGGCTTCGGCGTCTCGCTGTGCGCGTGCATAGAGGCGCTGTTGCTTGTGACGGGCGGGGACGAGGCGCGTGCAGAGGTGTTGATAGACGTCCAGATGCGTCGGTGGTCGCAGGCGGGGTGCTGCCTCGGACAGGCGATTGCGCGACTTGGCAAAGCCCACTGCGCCCTCGTGCAGAATCACCCGTTTCAAGCTCGCGAACATGCTGCTCTTGCTTTGGGCATCGCCCAGAAACTGCGCTATCCCCGTCTGGAGCGCCTCTCGCGTCTGTATCTCGTCGTGGCGTTGATTCGGCGTGGGGACAAGTATGAGATAGGCGAACATGAGCTTGTGGTGCGCTCCCAGGCTGACGCGAGGCGCGGTCACGAGGGGGCGAGTCTTCTGCTCGCCCGTGCGTTGATCGACGCGTCGCAAAAGGATTTCACGGCCGCCCGCGAGGGGCTTGAGGCGCTTGCCGCCCTGGGGAATCCCACGCAACTGCGCTTGGCCGCACTTGTTGGGCGCGCACTGGGCTCTGACCGGGAGGCCTTCGTGGCGTGCATGCCGCGCGAGCTCCTGCGCGAATATGGGGCCGTGCGCGATGCCCGCCGTAGGCCCACGCGCTTGAGCGTTGACGACGATGCTTGCCTGTTTGCTGAATCTGCAGGCTTGATCAACCCTGACAGGGGCCTGTTTTTACAGGTGTTCGGCATGATGGGAGGCACGTTGAACGGCAGGCGTCTGCAACAGTGTGACTGGGGCCGCACGAAGGGGATGTTCATTGCATGCCTTCTGGCCCTAGGACCCGACGGCAGAATTCTGCGAGATGAGCTGGCGGATGTCCTGTATTCCTCCGAGACGCACCAACAGCGCATGAGCGCCTTTAACACCACACTCAGCTGCCTGCGCACGGCCCTGGGCCAGACGGGAGGAGGCCCCGAATACATCATAGGCAGCATGGGCACCCTGGGGCTCAATTACTCGATTGTCGATACCGACGTTCGCCGGTTCGAGCAGGCAACGACGAGCCTTTTGGCGCAGCATGACGAGATGACGCTGCGCGAGCTCATCGACGAGTGTAACTCTCTCGTGTGCTTGTTCGGTTTGGGCCCCGACGAGCGACTCGCCGAGTTGGGGGAACCTGTTGCCCGGCGTGTCGAGCAGCTGTGTGACCGATTTGCCGACTGCATGCTCGTGGCGGTGGATGCGTGCTACGTCCGCGGGGAGTTCGACATGGCGCTTGGCTTTGCCCGACACGCCGACCTTGCGGCACCCGGTCGCGGCGACGTCGAGGCGGCGTACAACCAAACGCTGCAAGCCCGGGCTCGCAAGGGTGCGCCCGAATCGTCGTCGCCTTGTTGCACCCGCGCCTCTGTTGCGTCCGGGTCGTCGGCGCCCGCGAGGAAAGCGTCCGTGCAGCCTGTCATCGCGTGCGCCTTGCAGGGGCCAACCGGTTCGGGCTGGCAGTCATAACGCATCGTTTGGACTCATGCGTGTTTGTTGCGAGGTTTATGCGTCTTTACCTGTGCTCTTCCTGGAACATGCCCGTGTGAAAGGGGATAAAGCGAGCTATGTGCTACATTGCATCTTTGCGAGGCTGCACATTGTTGGTAGTTTTGTCAGCTGTTGACCGACCAGACCGCAGGGCCGGCCCCTGGAAAGGGCCCGGCTCCAGACACGAATAAGGGATGTTATGGCTGGTTTTCTTTCTAAGCTTCTCAACATGGGCGCCGACAAGGAGCTCAAGCGCTTTGAGAAGATTTGCGCTCACATCAACGAGATCGAGCCTAACTACGTCAAGATGAGCGACGCCGAGCTCGCCGCGTGCACGCCCGCCTTCCGCGAGCGACTCGAGCACGGCGAGACGCTCGACGACCTGCTGCCCGATGCGTTCGCCGCCATGCGCGAGGCCTCCAAGCGCGTCCTGGGCATGCGCCACTTCGACGTGCAGATCATCGGCGGTATCGCCCTGCACAACGGCATGATCGCCGAGATGAAGACCGGCGAAGGCAAGACGCTTGTCGCCAACCTCGCCGGCTACCTCAACGCACTTGCCGGCAAGGGCGTGCACGTTGTCACGGTCAACGACTACCTGGCCCGCCGCGACGGCGAGCAGATGGGCCGCGTCTACAGCTTCCTCGGCATGAACGTGGGCCTGTTGCAGAACAGCATGCGTCCGGCCGCGAAGCGCGAGGCCTACAAGGCCGACGTCACCTACGGCACGAACACCGAGTTCGGCTTCGACTACCTGCGCGACAATATGGTCTCCCGTGCCGAGGACCGCGTGCAGCGCCCGCACTTCTTCGCCATCGTCGACGAGGTCGACTCCATCCTCATCGACGAGGCGCGTACCCCGCTTATCATCTCCGGTGCCGGCACCCGTTCCACCGAGACCTACGCCAAGTTCGCCCGCGCCGTCAAGCACCTGCGTCCCGAGGTCGATTTCGAGCTGGATGAGGCCAAGCACACCATTGCGGCCACCGAGCAGGGCCTGCGCAAGGTCGAGCAGCTCGTGGGCATCGACAACATCTACAGCGACATGTCGGGCCAGCTTGTGAACCACCTGCAGCAGGCGCTCAAGGCCCAGTTTATGTTCCACCGCGACAAGGACTACGTGGTGGACGGTGACGAGGTCAAGATCGTCGACGAGTTCACGGGTCGTATCATGGAAGGCCGCCGTTGGTCCGAGGGCCTGCACCAGGCCGTCGAGGCCAAAGAGGGCGTGCTTGTGCGTGAGGAGAACCAGACTCTGGCCACCATCACGCTGCAGAACTACTTCCGTCTCTACGAGAAGCTCTCGGGCATGACCGGTACCGCCCTTACCGAGGACGCCGAGTTCCGCCAGATTTACAAGCTGCCGGTGCAGCCCATCCCGCCGAACAGGCCCGTCATCCGCGACGACAGGGACGACCTGGTCTACCGCACCATCGACATTAAGTTCAACGCCGTGGTCGAGGACGTCATCGCCCGCCATGCCCAGGGCCAGCCGGTGCTCGTCGGCACTGTCTCGATCGAGAGCTCCGAGAAGCTCTCCGGTCTTCTGACCCGCCGCGGCATCAAGCATGAGGTCCTCAACGCCAAGCATCACGAGCGCGAGGCTGCCATCGTCGCCCAGGCCGGCCGTTTGGGTGCCGTCACCATCGCCACGAACATGGCCGGTCGTGGTACCGACATCCTTTTGGGCGGCAACCCCGACTTCCTGTCGCTCGACATCCTGCGCGACCACGGCATCGACCCCACTTCCGAGGACACCACCGACGAGCAGCGCGCCGAGGCCCTGGCCCAGGCCAAGAAGATTTGCTCCGAGGAGAAGGAGAAGGTTCGTGCTGCCGGCGGCCTGTGCGTCATCGGCACCGAGCGCCATGAGTCGCGTCGTATCGACAACCAGCTGCGCGGCCGCTCCGGCCGTCAGGGCGACCCGGGCTGCACGCAGTTCTACCTCTCCCTCGAGGACGACCTCATGCGCAAGTTCGGCGGCGACAAGATGGCCAGCATCGGCGATCTCATGCAGCGCATGAACATGCCCGATGATATGCCCATCCAGGCCAAGCTCGTCTCTAAGTCGGTTGAGAGCGCGCAGCGCAAGGTCGAGGACATGAACTTCGCCGCCCGTAAGCACGTTCTCGAGTACGACGACGTCATGAACAAGCAGCGCCAGGTCATCTATGCCGAGCGCAACCTCATCCTCGATGGCAAGGACATCTCCGAGCATGTGGAGGAAGTGCTTGAGGACACGGTCTCCCGCCGCGCCGTCAGCTTCATCCCCGACAACGTCGATCCCGCCGAGTGGGACGTCGACGGCCTTGTTTCCTGGCTCGAGCAGCTCACGGGCAAGGAGGAGGTCGACGCCGCAGCACTCATCGCCTCTGGCGAGGCCGACGAGTCGCGCGACGCGGTCGTGGCATGGGTCAAGGATGCCTACGAGAAGAAGGCCCAGGCGCTGGGTCCCGAGCTTACGCGCGTGCTCGAGCGTCAGGTCATGCTGCGCGTCATCGACACGCGTTGGATGAACTACCTGCAGGAGATGGATTACCTCAAGGCAGGCATCGGTCTTCGCGGCTATGGCCAGCGCGACCCGCTCGTCGAGTACAAGGAAGAGGCCTATGCGGCCTTTGGCCTGCTCGTCGACACCATGTACGAGGACTTCCTGCGCACGGTGCTGCGCATCGAGCTTGCCCAGGCCCCCGGCACCGCCCCGGCCGCACCCCAGGCACCCAGTATGCTTGCCGGTGCCCGCTTCTCTGGCCCGGCCGAGGTCGACGGTGACAACCGTCCCCACGTGCGCCACGTCCCGGCTACCCGCCGCGGCGCACAGGTTCCCGCCGCGCCCCAGGCTGCCGAGGACAAGGCCAAGACCTATGTCGCCAAGGACGAGGACCCCTACGCCGGCGTGGGTCGCAATGACAAGTGCCCCTGCGGCAGCGGCAAGAAGTTCAAGGACTGCCACGGAAAGAACGCGTAACGATGGTTGAGTCTCACGCACCCCAACTCGAGGTTCTGGCAGGTCGATTGGACGAGGTAAAGCGCTACCTCGCCATCGACCTGAAGCGTCGCACGCGCGACGAACTCCAGGAGTCAAGCGCCGCACCCGATTTCTGGGACGACCCCCAGGCTGCCCAGCAGACGATGGGCGAGATTTCCCGCCTTGGCGAAGACATCAAGGACTACGATGCCGCGGTCGAGCTGCTCGAGGAGGCACAGAGCGCCGACGAGCTCGCCTGCGAGGCCGACGATGAGGAGACCAGCGAGTATGCCGCCGAGTGCGTGGCCCGCTTGGAGGAGATGCTCGACGCCCTCGAGCTTTCCAGCTGGTTTACGGGCAAGTTCGATCACGGCGACGCAATCGTCACTATCAAGCCCGGTCAGGGTGGCCTTGAGGCCCAGGACTGGTGCGAGATGCTCTTCAAGATGTACCTGCGCTATTGCGATCGTAGGAACTGGAAGGTCGAGGTCAACGATGCGCCGGCCGGCGAGGCCATCGGCCTTGACCGTGCGACGTTCACCGTGCACGGCAAGGACGTCTTCGGTATGCTCTCGGCCGAGGCCGGCGTGCATCGTCTCGTGCGTATCTCTCCCACCGACATCAAGGGTCGCCGCCAGACGACCTTTGCCGGCGTGGAGGTGCTGCCCGTGCTTCCCGATGACATCGAGGTCAGCCTCGACATGAACGACGTGCGCGTCGACGTCTACCATGCGAGCGGTCCGGGAGGTCAGGGCGTCAACACGACCGACTCGGCGGTGCGCATGACCCATATGCCCACCGGCATCGTCGTGACCTGCCAAAACGAGCGCAGCCAGCTTCAGAACAAGGCTATTTGTATCCAGATCCTGCGCTCCAAGCTCTACGAGCTGGAATGTGAGAAGCGTGATGCTGAAATCTCCGAGCTGCGCGGTCCCAAGACGGCTATCGGCTTTGGAAACCAGATTCGCAGCTACGTGCTCTACCCCTATCAGATGGTGAAGGACCTGCGCTCGGGCTACGAGACAGGCAACGTCGAAGACGTTCTTTCCGATGGCGACCTCGATCCCTTCATCGTCGCGTACCATCGCTGGCGCGTCATGGGCCAGCAGGAAGTGTAGGAGCGACTTCGAAGCCGCCGCGACCGTGCCTCGTGCACGACCTGTCGCGACGGCTTCTTTTTGTGCAACGTGTTTTAACGGCGTGGTACCATGCATGCCGAATTTTGTAGCGGTCGACCAAGGAGGATCGTCTAACCAATGAGCGGGAGCAACACCACGTTCGACGTCGCACGCGTGCGCGCGGCGGCAACCCAGATGCGTCGCGACATCGTGAGCATGCTGCATGAGGCTGGCTCGGGACACCCCGGAGGATCCCTGTCGGCCACCGACTTCGTGGCGACCCTGTACTTTGGCGGTACGCTGCGCCATGACCCGGCGAACCCCGCCGATCCTGAGCGTGACCGTTTCGTGCTGTCCAAGGGTCATGCCGCTCCTGCGCTGTACGCGGTTCTTGCCCAGGACGGCTACTTCCCCCGCGAGTGGCTCCCGACTCTGCGCAAGCTCGGTAGCCATCTCCAGGGCCATCCCGACATGAACAAGTGCCCCGGCGTCGAGGTTTCCACCGGCTCGCTGGGCCAGGGTCTGTCCATCGGCGCCGGCATGGCCATGGGCCTTGCCGCCGACGCTGCCAAGGCTGGCACCGACCCCAGGCGCGTCTTCGTGCTCATGGGTGACGGCGAGCTGCAGGAGGGCCAGGTGTGGGAGGCTGCCATGTTCGCCGCCCACCGCAAGCTCACCAATCTCGTCGCCATCGTCGACAACAACAACCTGCAGATCGACGGCCATCTGTGCGATGTCGTCGAGCTAGGCGACATCGCCTCGAAGTTCGCGTCGTTTGGCTGGCGTGTCGTCGAGGTCAGCGACGGCAACGACGTGGAGGAGTGCCAGTCTGCGCTCGAGTTCGCCTGTGCCAACGAGAGCGACCAGCCTGTCGCCATCATCCTGCACACGGTGAAGGGCAAGGGCGTCTCCTTCATGGAGGACCAGGCCGGCTGGCACGGCAAGGCCCCCAATGAGGCCGAACTGGTCCTGGCTCTTGCCGAGATCGACGCTGCCGCCCAGGCTTAATCACTAGCGAGGAGCATCCAAGTATGACGAACGCACTTCCCGCCCGCGCTACGCGCGAGGCTTTTGGCGAGACCCTCGTCGAGCTCGCCCAGGCCGGCCTTGACGTGGTCGCCGTTGACGCCGACCTCGCCGGTTCCACCACCACCAAGAAGCTTGGTGCCTACGACCCGGCCCGTCTCGTCGATGTCGGCATTGCCGAGTCCGATATGATCGGCGTCGCCGCGGGCCTTTCGCTCACCGGCCGCATCCCCTTCACGGGCTCCTTCGCCGTCTTCGGCACCGGCCGCTGCTACGACCAGATTCGCAACACCGTGTGCTACGGCAAGCTCAACGTCAAGGTGTGCCCCACCCACGCCGGCCTTTCCGTGGGTCCCGACGGCGGCAGCCACCAGATGCTCGAGGACATCGCGCTCATGAACGCCCTGCCCAACATGCGCGTCCTGGTGCCCGCCGACTACGAGAGCGCCCGCGCCGCCATCCGTCTGTCTGCAGCAATCGAGGGCCCTGTGTACGTGCGCATGGGTCGCGCCAAGGTCCCACAGGTCTACGAGCCTGGCTTTGAGATGGTCCTGGGCGGCTCCCGCGTGCTTCGCGAGGGCACCGACGTCACGCTTATTGCATGCGGCATCGAGGTCGACCAGGCGCTCAAGGCTGCCGAGAAGCTTGCCGAGCAGGGCGTGTCTGCCGAGGTCATCGACGCCTACAGCGTCAAGCCCCTCGACGAGAAGACCGTTCTGGCAAGCGCCGCCAAGACGGGCCGCGTCGTGACCTGCGAGGAGCACAGCGTCAACGGCGGCCTGGGTTCCATCGTGGCAAGTGTGCTTGCCCGCAACAACCCCTGCCCCATGCGCATGATTGGCACGCAGGACGTCTTCGGCACCTCCGGCGAGCTGGCCGAGCTTTTGGTGAAGTACGGCTGTGACGACAACGCCATCGTGGCCGCCGCCAAGGAGCTGCTGGCCTAAGGTCGCCCCTTCTTGTACAGCCTCTGTGCTCAATCTTGGCCCCATGCAAATGCGTGGGGCCATTTTTATGCACGCCAAAGTCGTGCTTTGTGTGCCCCTGTCCCGATGTAGCTGCGAATCTGCTGAAACAAGCTTCAGTGTCCTGGGCTTTTACTGCGTATAAACCGTGCGCGTAGGTGTGCGCTATCCCTTCTCCATACCAGTTTTGTCATGGTTTGATAAAATTCCAGGCACGTGCGCCTTGATGCGCGCAAGCAGACATGCGTTCTTTTGACACATCCGGTCTGCCCAAGTGATTGGAGTCAACAAGTGGCAAACCACTTCGGAAGCGCCGCTCCCGCCCCTGCGGGACAGCCCGCTGCCGGGGCCACGGGCGGTATGCCCGCTGCCCAGCAGCGCCCCGGCTACGGCAACGTGCCGCCCACCATCGCGATGCGCCATGTGTCGCTGGTGTATCCCGCCCAGCCTGACAGGCCTGCTCTGAACGACATCTCGCTCGACATCATGCCCGGCGACTTCGTCTTCCTCGTCGGCCATTCCGGTTCGGGCAAGTCGACGTTCATCAAGACCATCATCCGCCAGCTCAAGCCCACGACGGGTCACATCTACGTCGCCGGTCAGGACCTCTCGAACCTGCGCGACCGCAAGGTTCCGTTCCTGCGCCGCCAGATTGGCTGCGTGTTCCAGGACTACAAACTCCTGCCCAACCGCACCGCCTACGAGAACGTCGCCTTCGCCTTGCAGTCCATCGGCAAGCCCAAGAGCGTCATCAAGGTCCAGGTGCCCGAGGTCCTGCGTCTGGTGGGCCTCGAGGAGAAGATGAACAAGATGCCCGATCAGCTCTCCGGTGGCGAGCAGCAGCGCGTCAGCGTCGCCCGCGCCATGGTCAACCGCCCGCCGCTGCTCGTCTGCGACGAGCCTACGGGTAACCTTGACCCCGCCATCTCGCTGGGCATCATGAAGCTTCTCGAGCGCATCAACCGCACCGGCACCACGGTCGTCGTCGCCACGCACGACCGCGAGATGGTCGACTCGATGCGTCGTCGCGTCATTGCTCTGGAGAACGGCCGAATTGTGCGCGACGAGGCGCAGGGAGGGTACGGTTACTATGGTGCCATTTAATCTTGGTTACTCCGTCCGCGAGGCGGGGTACCACTTCAAGCGCAACTTCGGTTCGAGCTTCGGCGCCGTCATCACTATCTTCCTGTCGCTGTTCATCATCGGCGTGTTCGCCATCGCCTCCATCATGGTGAACAACGTGGTGGGCGACGTCGAGAGCCGCATCACCATCCAGGCCTTCCTTGCCGACGACGCCGATCAGGCTGCCGTCGACTCGCTCGAGGCCCGCGTTGCCGGCTGGGAGGGTGTCGACAGCGTCACCTACAAGAACAAGGACGAGGCTCTCGCCGAGTATCGCCAGACCATGGTGTCGGCCAACGCCGCCGACGCGGTCGAGGCTCTCGACGGCCGCAACCCCATCCCTGCCTCGCTCGTCATCAAGCTGACCGACGCCTCCATGGCCGAGTCCGTCGCCAACCAGATCGTGAGTGACGACCTGTTCTTGACGGTGTGTGACGCCAAGGACACGCCTACCGCATCGGTGCAGTACGGCGCCGAGACGGTCGAGAAGCTGCTGTCGCTTACGAACAGCATCCGCGTCGTGGCCGCTGCCCTGGTTATCCTGCTCGTCTTCGTGGCCTTTGTGTTCATCAACAACACGATTCGCCTGTCGATCATGGCGCGCTCCGACGAGATCGGCATCATGCGCCTCGTGGGTGCCTCGAACAGCTTCATCCGCGGGCCGTTCCTCATGGAGGGTATCATCCAGGCCCTCATGGGCTTCGTCGTGAGCCTGGGCGTGCTCGAGGTCTTCCATCGCCTTGTGGTGCCCCAGCTCGTGACATCGCTCAAGTTCCTGAACTTCAACATTCCTGAGATCACCTATCTGTGGGTGTACCTCATGCTTCTTGTCCTGGCCGTCGTCATCGGTGTCGTGGGCTCCCTCATCGCCATGAACCGTTACCTCAAGGTGTAAGTGGCCGCCCAGAAGAAGCGTTCCCATCACGGACCGACTCGCCGCCGTCCCCGCAGCCCCCTTGCTGGCTATCTCAACGTCAGCATGAGGGGCTCGGGGACGGTTCATACTCAGGAAGGCGACTTCCACATTCCCGGTCGTTTCGTGGCTGAGGCCATGAATGGCGACCGGGTTTTTGTTCGTCGTATGCCTGGGCTGCACGACGGCATGCCCGTCGGAGCCGTTGCCGGGGTGGTTGAGCGCGCACACACGACATTTGCCGCCACGCTCGTGGATGACGGGCACCTGCGCGTGCTCGTGCCTCTTGACGAGCGCCTTTCCCATGACTTCATCGTCGAGGCGGCCGACCGTACGCCGCAGATCCTGGGCTGCTCCGATGGCGACTTGGTGAGCGCCCGCATCCTTGTCTATCCCACCCGCAACGCTGCCGGCGTCGCCACGGTGGAGAGGCGCATCGAGAACGACTCAGCTTCGCAGGTTGCTATCGAGGCCATCATCGCCTCGCACGACTTGCAGACGTTGTTCGACCCCGAAGTGCTCGAGGAAGCCGCCTCGCTCGCGCTCGACGTAGACCGCGCGTTGAGCGAGCCGGGCAGGCACGATATCCGCGAACGCTTCGTGGTGACCGTCGACCCCGATGACGCGCGCGACTTTGACGACGCGGTGTCGCTCGAAGCCTTGCCCGAGGGCGGGTGGATGCTCGGCGTGCACATCGCCGACGTGAGCGCCTATGTGGCGCAAGACGGCCCCATCGACATGGCAGCGTGCGTCCGCACCACAAGCGTTTACCTTGCTGATCGTGTCATCCCAATGCTTCCCGAGGAACTGAGCTGCGACTTGTGCTCACTTGTTCCCAGCCAGGATCGCCTTGCTATGACGGTTGACATGCACGTGAACGCCCAGGGCCTCGTGCAACAGGTGCAGGTCTACCCGAGCGTCATTCGCTCGAAGGGTCGTTTTACCTACCGCGAGGTCGATGCGATTCTCGAAGGGGCAGCGCCCGACGGTACCGCGCATCCCGATTGTGCGGGCGTTGACCTGGCTGCCTTCTTTGGTGGGCTCGACCGTGTTAGCACCCTTCGCCAGGGTCTTCGTCGCGAGCGCGGCGCCATTGAGTTCGTCTCGAGCGAGGCAAAGGTCCGTCTCGACGAGCAGGGCCTGCCCATTGGCGTTGACGTGCGTCGCTCGACGCGTGCCACGAGCCTGGTGGAGGAGGCTATGCTTGCGGCCAACGAGGCCGTGGCCCGCCGTTTGGTGGCCACGGAGCTGCCGTGCCCCTTCCGCGTGCACGAGGCGCCCGACCACGACAGCATGGCCGGGCTTGTGGGCCTGCTTGACGAGCTTGGCTGCCTCAAGCCCCAGGACAAGCCCGGTCTCATCTCGTGCGACTCTCACGCCGTGCAGGCGGTGCTCGACGAGGTTGCCGGCAAGCCCGAAGAGGAGCTTTTGAGTTCGCTTCTGCTGCGCGCCATGAAGCGCGCGACCTATGAGCCTGAAAACCTTGGTCACTATGGCCTGGGAGCGCCTGCGTACTGCCATTTCACGAGCCCTATCAGGCGCTATCCCGACCTCATGGTGCACCGCATCCTGAAGCAGGTGCTTGCGGGGTCCGTGAAGTCACGCATGCGCCGTGAGCTTGCCTACCTCATGCCCGGCGTGTGCGCCCAGTCCTCAAAGATGGAGCGCGTGGCTGCCGAGTGTGCCTCGCTGAGTCAGCAGGTGAAGATTGCCGAGTACATGGAGAGCTTCATCGGCCAGACGTTCGAAGGCGTCATCGTGTCGGTGCAGCCGTTCGGCCTGTTCATCCGCATCGGCCTCACACAGGCCCAAGGTTTGCTCCACACACGTGACCTGGGTGGCGAGTGGATCTATGACGAGACGCGCTACGAGCTTGTGAGCCGCGAGAGCGAGGACGTGTTCCGACTGGGCCAGACGGTCGAGGTGCGCGTGCGCTCATGCGACGTCTTCCGCGGCCGTGTCGTCTTTGCGCTGCCGTAGGAGTTGTGCGTGACATACACGCTGCAGGTGAATGTGCTAGGGTATCCGTGCCGTATGGCACGAGTTGTCTGTTATGAGAAAGGGGAGGGTCGCCGTGGCGCCCGACGTCCTTGAAAAGCTTCAGAGCATCGAAAGCTACCTGGCATGTGGCCAGACTGCCGAGGCGCGCCCCCTTTTGGAGGCCCTCCTTGCCCAGGTAGAGCTGTATATCGACGAGGTGTGCGTGACGAGCGACACCCGTCAGTATTTCTCGTTCTCCTCGCAGTTTGAAAAGCTCGCCTATCAGCGCGTGGAGAAGGACCCCCGCGAGCTTGTTGTTGTGGAGGCCCCCTTCGACCGCGTCTATGCCGACTATGCCTTCTGCCTGCTGGCTCTCAACGATCCTGAGGCCGCTGCCGAGGCACTCAAGAAGGCCGTGCGCTGGAACCCGATGGACTGCGCGCACAGGCTCGACCTCGCTGCCGTGCTCAACACCCTGGGCGACGACGAGGAGTTCCTGCGTCTGTCGTACTCTGTCTTTGAGCGTGCGAGCTCTTCGGCCCACCTCGTGCGCGCCTACCTCAACTTCTCGCAGGCCTTTGAGTCTGCCCAGGAGTGGGAGACGGCTGCGGCTTGCGCCAAGTGTGCCTGGCGTCTCAATGCGACCGACCCGCGCGTCGTTGAGGCATGCGACCGCCTGGCCGACGAGCACCAGTGCGACCCGCGCAAGCAGGAAGATGAGCTCACCCAGAGCCTGCTCGATGCGCAGGGCCTGCCCGACGGCGCCAACGTCGAGATCGTTATCTGCGCCCTTCTGCTGAGCGACATCTACATGGAGCAGGGCAACGAGGACGAGGCCGAGCAGCTCACCTGGGTCGCCATCGACCTGGTGGGCCAGGAAACCACGCGCGCGCTCAAGCAGCTCGTGCGCGAGCAGGCCTAAGGGGGTCCCATGCAGCCTAAGTCGTCATTCCAGCAGGGCAAGCGCCGCGAGCCCAAGGAGATTGCAAAGAACCGCACCGCGGCGCACGAGTACTTCATCGACGAGACGTTTGAGGCGGGCCTGGTGCTCACGGGCACCGAGGTGCGCAGCCTGCGCGAGCGCAACTGCCAAATCACTGACGCCTTCGTGCTCATCAGGGGCGGCGAGGCATGGCTCCACGGTGTGCACATCCTGCCCTTCTCCAACGGCAGCATCTTCAACGGCATCCCCGACCGTAAGCGCAAGCTGTTGCTGCATAAGAAGGAGATTCACTATCTGGCCTCCAAGGTACAGCAGCAGGGTTGCGCACTTGTCGCCACGCGCATGTACTTCGACGAGAACAACCGCGTGAAGATTCAGATTGGTCTGGCCCGCGGCAAGAAGATGTATGACAAGCGGGCCGACATGGCCAAGCGGGATATGGACCGGGAAATCCAGAGGGCGTTGAAGGAGAGAGGACGCTAACTGAGGCACGCCATCTGCGGCGTTGCTTTGACCCTCGTGTACCATCAGTACACGTCGGGCCAAAGCGCCTAGCAGCTGTCGCACCTCAGTGCGTTTGAAGTGGCTTGGGCCCCTGACCGGGCGAAATCGTACGGATGCTTATGCGGCTGCCGTCGCCCACTCTTTCATCGTGCAAGAAAAAAGGGCCCTTGCGGGCCCTTTTTAGTCGGTGAGGAACTTCTCCAGCTCATCCCAGCGCTCGATGGCGGCGGAGCGGCCCTGGAGGTAGAGGTCGAGGAGCTTTGCGCCGTCGTGCTCCATGTTCGCCACCGACACGGGACGTGCCGGGGCGAGTACGAAAGCGTTGCCGGCCTCTTCTTGCTCCCAAATGTACTCGCGCTGGGCGTTGTAGCGCTCGGGCCTTGTCTCGATGGCTTCCAGGTAGTAGGGGAAGTCGCCGTAGAGCTTCTTGGCGGCAGGCAGCAGGGGTACCGAATGCTTCTTGTAGGAGCGTTCCTGCGTGAGTACGACCACTGCCTTGCCATTGCCGGGCTCGGCGAGCGCGCGCTTGAGCGGTACTGAGTCGGTCGTGCCGCCGTCGAGCAGAAGCCGCCCGTCGATGTCGACCATGCGCGACACTACGGGCAGGCTTGCCGAGGCGCGCACGTAGTCGAGCTTCTCGGGCAGGCTGGTAATCTCGATGTAATCGGGCTGGCCGAACGTGACGTCGCTCACCACGGCATAGAGGCGCGTGGGGTTGGCGTCGAAGGTCTCGTAGTCAAAGGGGTCGAGGTCGTTTTGCACCTCGTTGTAGAGGAACGTGGTGCCCACGATGTTGCCGGTCTTGGCGAACTGGTAGGCGCTCATATAGCGCTTGTCGTCGCGAAAGGCCAGGTTGATGCGGCAGCTGCGACCGAGCTGACCTGCGAGGTAGTTTGTGGCCATGAGGGCGCCGGCAGACACGCCCCATGCCGTGGAGAAGCCCGCAAGGCCGCGCTCCATGAAGACGTCGAGCACGCCGGCGGTAAAGATGCCGCGGAAACCGCCGCCTTCAAGTACGAGCGCAATGTCGTTTCTCATGGTGCCTCCTTGTTGGCAGTGTAAGTCTGCCATGCAGTGTACCCCACATGTGGTGTGCGTCAACGTCTCGCGATTGACAGCGAACACCTTTGGGGGGTAGTATCTCCTTTCCACATGAGGCCGTATGCCCATGCGATGCGCGGGTCTCAAGCTTCGCGCGGTACTCTGACAAGGTGGAACGCTTCGCACCTCGCACATGGGGGCGACTGGTTTCGACATGGTCATTCTGAGGGGGGCAGCAAGCCGAGGTCTCCTCACCTCGCAAAACAGGGGTACTTGTCAAAATAAATGACAATCGTTCTAGCTACGCCCTCGCTGCTTAATTAGTCAGCGACGTCAATCCGGGGTTTATCCCCGACTCCGGTGCGACGCCATTTTAGGGGATTGCTCGTGGGATCGTAGTCTGTATAGCCCACGCTAAGACTGAACGGACTGGACTCAAGGCTGCCTGACGCCGTGCGGCTGCGAGTCGAGACTTAAACGGAATCTGAGCTTGGAGATACCGCCCAGGGTTTGGCCATGGACCGGAGTTCGATTCTCCGCGCCTCCACCATCGTCTATAGCAAGGAGGGCGCCCCGTGCGGGACGCCCTCCTTTTGTTTGTCTATGGCACAAAACTGCACAAAACCCTGTTCAGGCCGTATTTTAACCAGTCAGGCCTATGCCAGCTTCTTCCAGCCCACGCACTCGGCCTGGATGCGCAGCAGCTCCTGCAGACCGGGTTCGGCCAGGTCGAGCATGGCGTTGAGGCGCTCGCGGCTGAAGGGGGTGCGCTCGCCGGTGCCCTGAATCTCGATGAACTCGTGGCGGCCGGTGTAGGCCAGGTTCATGTCGATCTCGGCCTGGGAGTCCTCAGAGTAGTCGAGGTCGAGAAGGAGGCATCCCCCCACCATGCCCACCGACAAGGCCACAACCTGGTCGATCAGCGGGATGCGCGAGATCTTCTTGGCATCCACCATGGCGGCGAAGGCGTCGTAGAGAGCCACCCAGGCGCCGGTCACGGCCGCAGTACGCGTGCCGCCGTCGGCGTTGATGACGTCGCAGTCCACGGTTACGGTGTATTCGCCCAGGGCTTTCATGTCACACACGGTGCGCAGGCTGCGGCCGATGAGGCGCTCGATCTCCATGGAGCGGCCCTTGCGCGCAGAGGTCTCGCGGCGCGAGCGCGTGGTGGTCGAGCAGGGGAGCATTGCGTACTCGGCGCTCACCCAGCCCGCATGGGCATCCCTGCGCCACTTGGGCACGCCCTCCTCTATGGTGGCGCAGCAAATGAGCTTCGTGGCGCCGAACTCCACCTGGCAGGAGCCCGATGCGTGGGGCATCACGGCGCGCGTGAGGGTGACAGGGCGGATGCCGCCGTCGGGGCGGCCATAGCTGCGCTTGGCGGGGACGGCGGGCGTGGGATCCTTGAACATAACGGGCATCTGTCTTGCGTTCCTTTCTCTGTGAGGGCAATGAGTGCGGGGATTGACCTCGACGAAGGTGTGGGCGGTTCCCTTTACGGTTCGTGCACGAGCTCTTCGAGTTCGGAAATGTCGATGTGCTCGATGCTTGTCAGGCCGCCGCCGAAGATGAACTTGCCTGCTGCGGCAAACGCGGTGATGTCGTCGCTCGTGGTGGCGAAACGGTGACGCACGCCGGCCTCGGGCCCCACCAGCTGGTTGCGCCTGGCCAGGGTCTCGGCTACTTCGCGCGCCGTCTCCTCGGCAGAGCTCACGATGTTGAGGTCGCGACCGAACGCCTCATGGATGGCGGGCGCCAACAGCGGGAAGTGTGTGCAGCCCAGCACGAGGGTGTCGATGTCGGAGCGCAGAAGCGGATCCAGGCCTGCGCGCACGGTGTCCAAGGCGTCAGGCGTGAGAAAGACGTCGCGGTCTTCCAGCCAATCCTGATGCAGGTGGTACCCCGTGGCGAGCTCCTTCTCCACGAGGGGCACGAAGCTGGGGGTTGCCAGCGAGTACACGTTGACGCCGGCGTCGAGTTGGTGGATGGCGCGTGCGTAGGCGTCGCTCTCGATGGTGAGGGGCGTGGCGATGACGCCGATCTGCCCGGTGACGCTGGCCTGGATGGCCGCCCGGGCCCCGGGCCCGATGACGCCGATCACAGGCACGCCGAACGTGCGCTGCGCCAGGGGCAGGGCCGCGGCGGTGGCCGTGTTGCAAGCGATGACCATGAGCTTCACGTTTTGGGCAGTGAGCCAGGCGCCGATCTGGCGCACGAAGGAGCGGATCTCCTTGGCCGGGCGCACGCCGTAAGGGCAGCGTTTTGTGTCCCCTACGTAGAGAATGGACTCGTGGGGCAGCAGCGTCTTGATGGCGCGCGCGACGGTGAGACCGCCCATACCCGAGTCGAAGATGCCGATAGGGGCGTCTTTGGCCGTGCCGCCTATGTGGCTGCGACCAGCCGCAATGTGCAGGGAGTCCGTGATGCACCGCCTTTCTGAGGAGATGCCCGCACGTAATGGCGGGCGACTGCAACGTTTCATTGTAGCCCAGGAGGGCCTCGAGGTCGCCCTCAGTCCTTGGGAGATTGGTTGTTGCTTTGCGAGCAAGGCATATATGGGGTGCGGGGCGGTCATATCATACTGTGCCTGTCTGTTCTGTTTGTTCTGTTTGTCTGCGTTCAACGAGGGCGTGAAACCAATGTCGAGGTTCCTTATCGCTTCCGATGCGTTCAAAGGCACACTCACCTCACTTGAGGCGGGCCGTGTCATGTCTGACGCCATCAAAGCGACGCTGCCCGATGCGAAGACGCGTTGTATCGCGCTTTCCGACGGTGGTGACGGCACGATGGAGGCGATGCTCGCGCATAGTTCCGGTGAGGTCGTGCATGCCCGTGTGAGCGGCCCCGTCAGCATGACGGTCGACGCGCCCTATGCGATTCTGCCCGATGGCACGGCGGTCATCGAGATGTCCGCAGCGTGCGGCATCAAGCTCATTCAAGAGGGTGTGAGTACGGGTCGTACCACCACGCACGGTGTGGGCGAACTGTTGCTCGACGCGGCTTCGCGCGGCTGCTCTAAGGTCATTCTGGGTTTGGGCAGCTCTACCACCACCGATGGTGGCGTGGGTGCTGCGTATGCGTGCGGCGTCAAGTTCTTCGACCGCTACGTCGAGCCGTTTGAACCGGTGGGCGCCACGCTTGACGCGGTGCAGACCGTGGACGTGTCCGATCTCGACCCGCGTGTGAAAGCTCTGGACATTCAGGTGCTTTGCGCCGTGGAGAACCCTCTGTGCGGCACGATGGGTACAAGTGCCACGTACGCTCCCAACAAGGGCGCGTTGCCCACGGTGGTCCAGGCCCTTGACCGCAACCTCGCCCACCTGGCCGATGTCGTGAAGAGCTGCGTGGGTGTCGACATGCTCGATGTTCCCTGTGGCGGCGCCGGCGGCGGCATGGGTGCGGGCATGGCGGCCTTCTTCGGGGCCCAGCCCTGTCTGGCCATCGATGCCGTGCTCGATATCGTTGATTTTGACTCCCGCCTTGCGGGCGTGGACTATGTGGTGACGGGCGAGGGCTGCTTCGACACGCAGAGCCTGCACGGCAAGGTTGTGAGCGGCGTGGCACGTCGCTGCAAGGCTGCGGGCGTTCCGCTCATTGCTGTGGTGGGGTCGATGGACCCGGCCCTCGCTGAAGTGGGCAAGTCCATGGGCGTCACCACGTTTGCCGTGCTCAACCCCAGTAACCGCCCGCTGTCCCAGCTGACGCAGCATCCCCGTTCGCGCCTTTCGCGAGCAATGACCCGCGTCGCCGAGCTTATCGCACAAGGCGCCGACCTGCCGGGCGTCATTGAGCCGGCTCGCGAAGACTCATAGTACGAGCTGTATTTCCAAGGAGGACCCATGTCCCACAACGGCAACGATCGCAGAGGCCCCATGCAGGGCAACATCCCTGGTCAAGGGACATTTCCCAGCCAGGATGGCTCCGCGCGCCCCAGCGCCCGTCGTCAGCCGGCATCGCGTTCCTCGTATGCGGCGGCCCCGCAGGGAGCTTCCGCCTACTCCCGTGACAACGTTCACGGGCGCTATACCTCTGGCAAGAGCAAGTCCACCACGCGCCGCAACGTGCTCATCGGCGCCGGTGTTGCAGCCGGCGTGCTCGTGGTGGGCGGCGTGGCCGCCGCCGCGTCGTTTGTGAACTCAATCGGCAGCCGTCTCAACGAGGGCGTCGACGACACGACGAAGGCCGTGCTCCAGGACCAGCAGGTTGCAGCCCAGGAGCTTGTGAGCAACTGGACCGACACCTCGCCTTTCTACATGCTGCTCCTGGGCGTCGACTCCATGGAGGAGCGTCTCGACGACGACGAGGAGTATGGCTCCGACCCGTCCAGCTATCGCTCCGACACGATCATTCTGACCCGCATCGACCCGGGCAAGAAGATTGTGACGCTCGTGTCCATCCACCGCGACACCTACTGCCCCGAGATCGATGGCAAGATCAACTCCTACTATGCCCGCGGCGGTGCCTCGGCTGTCATCGAGAAGATCTCCGACTTCGCCGAGGTCCCCGTGTCGCACTACGCCGAGGTCAACATCGACGCCCTTGTCGCTGTGACTGATGCCCTCGGTGGTGTGGAAGTCGACGTGCCTTACGAGATCAACGACACCGAGTACATGGGCCACATCAACGGAGGCCACCTCGATGCGGGCCCGCAGGTGCTTGACGGCGCGAAGGCGGAGCTCTTTACCCGCTCGCGCCACGCCTACGACAATCTTGGCGACGGTGACCGCTACCGCGCCGCCAACCAGCGCCTTTTCATTGACGCCTGCCTCAAGAAGCTCATGAGCGCCACCCCTGTGGAGATGGTCAATGTCATCAACACCGTGGTGGATTACGTCACGACCGACCTCACGCTCGACCAGATTGTCAACTTGGCTCTTGCCATGCGCGGCATCGACACCGCCAACGGCGTGTACTCCACGATGAACCCCACCGACTCCGAGTACGTGAACGGCGTCTGGTACGAGTACAACGACGACGAGCGCTGGCACGAGATCATGGCGGCGGTCGATGCGGGCGAGAGACCGCCGGTGGACAGTGACTACGTCTCGGTGACCAACGACATCAACAGCGCCGATGCCGCCACGAGCAGCGCAAATGCGTCCACGGTGGCAAGGAACCCGGCGTTTGCCGGCATCTCGGTGTCGGTGCGTGGCTGTGGTTGCAGCGCCGAGGCGATCGACAAGGTCGTGTCTACTCTCACCGACGCAGGACTCAGCGCTTGGAACGCAGGCGCATCCACGTTGTCGCTTTCCACGACGCAGGTCATCTACGAGTACGACTCGATGGCCTCCATCGCCTCGCAGGTCGCCACGCTGCTGGGCGCCACGGCCATCGACGCCGGCGAGGAATGGATGCTCACCGAGGGCGCCGACGTCATGGTTGCGGTCGGTGCCGACGTAAAGTAGAGCTTAGCGGGAAAGCTCTTTCAACATTTGCTCAACTTGCGCCTGTACCTGGGGAAACAATTCCACGGGTGCAGGCGTTTCGCTATGCGGGGCAATGTGCTTCTCCATCCACACCATGTCGCGCCAGGCACCCAACTTGTAGCCGCACGCCTCGAAGCGCCCCACCATGCGGTAGCCCATGCGCTCGTGGAAACCTACGGATCCCCCCTCGTCGGGATAGGCGATGCAGGCTTCGAGGTTCGTGAGGCCCTGCAGACGTGCCGCCCGCTCGAGTGCCTCGTGCAAAAGGGTTCCCACATGCATGCCCCGCGCCGCCCCATCCACGTAGATCGAGGTCTCGGCCGTCCAGTCGTAAGCCTGTCGGGCATGGAAAACGCCCAGGTAGGCATAGCCGATTGGTGTCCCGTCTTCCCTGCAGGCGACGATGTAGGGATAGCGCTGCAGCGTGGCGTCTATGCGCTCGGCGAATTCCGCCACATCCGGCACGTCGTACTCGAAGGTGATGAAGGTGTCGCGCACGTAGGGTGCGTAAATGGCAAGCAGGGCGGGCGCGTCTTGTGCGCAGGCCACGCGAAGTGTGACGCTCATGGGGCTCCTTTGCCGGCGGTGGTTGTGGCGGATATGGTACGTCTGGTTGTTGCGTGCGTGCCGTATATTCACAGCATTGCAACGCAGATGCGTCTAACCTGTACACAAACGATTCGTTTAGCATCCCAACGTTGGGAGAGGTGCCCTATGAAGATAGCGATTGCACAGGTGAATTCCAACCCAGGCAAGTTCTCGCAGACCGTTGAGCGCATGCTCTCGAGCGCGCGCCAGGCCTTGGCCGCCCAGGCCGACCTCGTGGTGTTTCCTGCCACGGTGATGTCGGGCGCCTACCCGCAGGGCCTGGTCGAGCACCGCGCCTACCAGCTCGACCTCATCGACGCGCTCTACGACCTGGCGGCACGTACGCCGGTGGCCTGCGTGGTGCCCGCCTACATGCTCGACTCGCAGGACGCATACACGGAGTTCTTCCTGTGCGATGCGGGAGACGTCTGCCCGCTGCGTCGCCGCGAGGCCTATACGTCTGCCATTGAGTACGACGGCGTTTCCAGCGCCCCGGTCACGCTTTCCTGGGGCGGCGTCGACCTGCTCTTTGTCGCCGGCTCGCCCTCGGCGAGCGCCCAGGACGTGCCGTGCGATGTGATGCTTGCCATGTCGCCCATGCCCTTCTGCCGTGACGACGCGTCCTCTCTGGGCGTGTTCGGCCTGGGCGAGGGCGTGCTGAGCTCGTTGATTGCCGAGTCGCCGTGCTGGATGGCCTTCGTGCAGGGCGTGGGCGCCTACGACGACGTGGTGCTCGCCGGCGGCAGTTTCGCGGCTGACCCCGACGGCGTCATCGTTGCCTCGTGCCCCATCTTCGAGGAGGGCATCTCCGTCTTCGACGTCGACGACGCGGGCGACGAGCAGCCCCCTTGTGCTGCGGGGCAGTTTGTGGGCCGCCGTGTCGACGAGATCGAGTCAATCGGCGACGACCAGTGGACGGCTTACCTCTACCGCGCCCTTGTCGTCTCCGTGCGCGATTACGTGCGCAAGAGCGGCTTCTCCGACGTGGTCGTGGGGCTTTCGGGCGGCATCGACTCCAGCGTGGTGGCAGCCCTGGCCGTGGACGCCCTTGGTTGCGAGCACGTGCACGGCGTCCTCATGCCCGGACCTTACTCCAGCGCAGGCTCCGTCAATGACGCGGAGGCACTTGCGGCAAACCTGGGCATCAAGACATGCACCGTGCCTATCAAAGATATGTTCGCGGTTGCCGACGAGGGGATTGCCCAGGCTTTGGGCGGTGTCTTCGGGGGCGTCGGCCGAGAGAACCTTCAGGCGCGCCTGCGTGGGTGCGTGCTCATGAGCCTGTCGAACGCCTGGGGTGCGCTTGTCCTCAACACGGGCAACAAGTCGGAGTCGGGTATGGGGTACTCCACGCTGTACGGTGACACGGTGGGCGCGTACGCTCCTTTGGCAGACGTGTACAAGGGCCGCGTCTACGAGCTTGCCCGCTGGCGCAACGCCTGCAGCCCCTTCGAGGTCATTCCCGAAAACGTGCTGGTCAAGCCCCCTTCGGCCGAGCTGAGCGAGAATCAGACCGACGAGGGGTCCTTCGGTGCCACCTACGAGCAGATCGACCAGGTGCTCACCATGCATGTGGACCGCGGCCTGGATGCGTGCGACGCGGTGCAGGCGGGCATGCCGGCCGATGTGGTGGACAAGGTGCTCACGACCTGCGCAAACGCCGAGTACAAGCGTCGCCAGGAGCCCATGGGGCCTGTCGTCACCATGCGTTGCTTCGCAGACAGGGGCTGGCCTGTCGTGAACGGCTGGCGCGACCATGCAAGCGAGCGCGATGCCGACGAGCCGGGTCTTGATCGCTGGTGTGATTTTGGGGATGTGGACTGCGACGACCTCGAGGCGCGTCCCGATGTGGACGAGGCGCTCGATGCCATGCTTCAGACGGGTGCCGTGCGCAGCAACCAGCTGCCCACCGCGGTGGCCGACGTCACGTTCTCCGCGCTTGCGTCCGGCCAGGCAGGCGAGATGGACGACTGCTTCGGATTCCCCATGTTCTCAAAGAACTAGCAGGTACAAGTTATACTAGCGAGCATTGACGCCCGTGGCTGGCTTTGTCGGCTGCGGGCGTCAGCGTGTAAGCAGGACGATGATGGCCACGATGCATGCCACCACGAAAAGGCCGAGCGCGACGCTCGAGGCAATGGCGCGCGCCTTGCGTCTGCGATTCTGTGCGGAGAAAATCTGAAACTTGTCGTGTGGGCGCTCCAGATAGCGGTCGTAGTCGAGCCTGCTGGAGCGATAGCTGGGCAGGGGATGGGCGGGGCGTATGCCCGGCACGGAGTCCGAGACGCCCGGCGTGCTCGTCGCACGGCCGTATGCCTGCTGATATGCCTGCTCATCATGCTCGTCAAGGGCGATTTGGTCTCGGCCTCGCCCGAAGTTCTTGTAATCCAAAGGCGCATCCTTGCTGCATGGGGGCGCCGTCTGCGCCCGTGTTGTGCCTACTATACCGTTTCTTGAGCGGCTTGCAAAACTTAACAATGATAGGCTTAGATTTCCTTATGTGAAGGAACTGAGAAGATAAGACAATCCTGTTTATAGGTTCTCACGGGTGGAATAGAACAGTCAGCAATAAAACCAAGCGGGTCCGAACCCCCGCACAAAAGGAGGCTGTTCATCATGGCTGCTATTCTTCCTTATGGTCGCGTGAACGCTTTGAACAACTGGTTCGACGCCATCAACGATCTCGCTAACTTCGAGCAGCGTTACCCCGAGACTCCCAACGCCTTCAAGATGGACGTTCAGGAGAACCCCGACGGCTACATCGTTGAGGCCCATGTCCCCGGTGTCGCCCGCGAGGAGATCGACGTTGAGCTCAACGCCGGCCGCCTTGTCATCGACATCGACCACAAGGACTCCGAGGACGTTGAGAAGCGCAACTACGTCCTGCGCGAGACCTCCGCGTTCCATGCCACCCGTGGCGTCTACCTCAAGGATGCCGACACCACCGGCCTGACTGCCGTGCTCAAGGACGGCGTGCTGACCGTGAATGTGCCGAAGAGGCTCCAGAACGCCAACGTCACCAAGGTCACGATCGGGTAGTAGGTTGCGGAACCTCGTCCGCTGCGTTCCCGGGAGACTCACGTACGTCCAGTACGCATCGTCTCCCGGCGCCTTGCGGACGAGAACCCGCTTTTTAGTGGGTTGCGGAACCTGATGCGCTGCGTTCCGCAGGACCTAGAGTACTCCAATAGGCCAAAGGCCCGCACCGCGCACGTCGGCCCTGCGCGCCTTGCGCATCAGAACCCGCTTTTTAGTGGGCTGCGGAACCTGATGCGCGCCTTGCGGACGAGGGCCCGCTTTTAGTGAGTTGCGGAACCGCGTCTGCTTTCAATTTCACCCTCCCTCTCTTCCTTGTCAGCGCCCCGTCGAGCATTGCCCGGCGGGGCGTTGGCGTTTCGGGGGTACAATCGCCGAGTTCGCAATATCACTGTGAAAGGAGCGCATGTGTACGAGGCCCTCAACGCTGTGCCGGCCCCAGTTGTGGCCGCCTCGCCGCTCATCTTGATGGTGAGCGGGGGGTCGGACTCCACGGCATTGCTCATGCGCTGTGCGACCGCTCCCGTCGACCTCATGGACGGTCTTGGTCCTCGCACGCTTGATCGTGACAACCTGTGCGTGCTCCATGTGAACCACTGCCTGCGCGGAGAGGAGTCCGACGGTGACGAGGCCTTTGTGCGCGACCTATGCGCCGAGCTCGGCGTTGCGTGCCGGGCGGAGCGCGTCGATGTTCCCGCGCTCGTGAGAGCCGGGGCAAACATGGAGGAGGCGGCCCGTCAAGTGCGCTACGACCTCGCCTGGCGCCTGGCCGGTGAGCGTGCCCGGACGCAAGGTCTTGCCGTAGAGGCGGCGCGCATTCTTGTGGCGCACACGGCTGACGACCGCGCGGAAACCTTTCTCATGCGCGCGCTTTCCGGCTCGGGCCTTACCGGCCTGGTAGGCATGCGACCCACGCGCGGCATCGTCGTGCGGCCCCTCATCGAGTGCACGCGTGAGGAGCTGCGCGATGGCTTGCGCAAGCAGGGGATAGGCTGGCGCGAGGATTCGACGAACGCGGGCGACGAGGCCACGCGTTCCTATGTGCGCCATCACATCGTGCCTGCCTTTGAGGAGCGCAACCCGGCGTTTTGCAAGACGCTCGGACGCACTCTCGACGCCTTGGCCTGCGAGGAGGACCTGTTGGCGCGCCTGGCTCGCGAGCTGTTCGCACGTGCGGCCTTGCCTGCGCGGCGGGGGAGCTGCGTGCTCGATGCGCGCGTGCTTGCCCAGGCAGACCCGGCGCTTGCCCCCCGCTGCGTGCGCATGGCCCTTGAGCAGGCCTTGGGCTGCCATGCAGCCCGCGAGGCGCGGTTTGAGGCGGCTCACCTCCTTGATGTGGTCGCGCTTGCTCGTCGCGGGTCAGGTTCGTGCAGCCTGCCTGGCGGGATGCAGGTGCGCATGGAGGCGGGGACCCTCGTCATGCAGGGTCCCGATGCAGCGAGCCCTCCCGCCGATGCCGAGCTCCCTGTACCTGGCCGCGTGGTGTGGGGGGAAGTCGTGCTTGAGGCGCGGGAAGTGTTCCTGCAGGGACGTCCGGCGGCCGAGGTCGCGCGTGCCCGTTCGGCCCAGCTGCAAGCCGAGGGGATGCGCGAGGGGCGTGATTTCGTCCTTGTCGACGGCGCCGTGTGCGGCTGCCCCGCCCCAGGTGCGACGGGCTATCTCACCGTGGGCTCGCCCCGTCTCGGCGAACGCATGCGCCCGTTTGGCCTGGGGGCGTCAAAGCTGCTGAGCGACGTGCTTCCCCAAGCGGGTGTGCCCGCTCGCGACAGGCCTTGGGTTCCTGTCGTGCGCAGCTCCCCGAGCGCTCCCCAGGGCGTCTCCAGTGTGTGGGTTGGGGGAATTCGCCTGGATGAGCGTGCGGCATGGAGCGATAAAACGACCTGCTTGATACAATTATCGATTGTTCATATATAAGCCGGCCGAACGGTAGGACTTGCCCTGCCGTCTCACAATGAGGGGGATCCCTTGCCGTACAACATGTCCAACGATATCGACCACGTCCTGTTCACCGCCGAGCAGCTCAGCGAGCGTGTGGCTCAGCTTGGTGCCCAGATCACGGCCGACTATGCCGACAACGACGTGCCGCCGCTCGTCATCTGCATCCTGCGTGGTGCCGCGACGTTCGCCAGTGACCTGGTGCGCGCCATCGACCTGCCCATCGAGATCGACTACATGGCCATCTCCAGCTACGGTGCGGCCACGCGTTCCTCGGGCATCCTGCGCATCGTGAAGGACCTCGACACCGAGATTAAGGACCGCGACGTCATCGTTATCGAGGACGTTCTCGACTCGGGCCTGACCCTGCGCTATCTGTCGGCCAACCTGCAGGCCCGCGGCGTGCGCTCCTTCGAGGTGGCGACGCTTCTGTGCAAGCGCCGCACTGCCGCCGTCGACCCGCGCTACGTGGGTTTCCAGTGCCCCGACGAGTTCGTGGTGGGCTATGGCCTCGACTACAACCAGAAGTACCGCAACCTGCCCTATGTCGGCGTGCTCAAGCCGGAGCTCGTTGAGGGTTAACACCTCGGCGGGCCTGTCCGACCAACACGGCCGCCCAGTGCGGCAACAAGGAGTCACAAGGTGAGTGAAGAGAACAACGACAAGAAGAAGGCCGGCAAGTCTGTAGACGCCGGCAAGCCCGACGCAAAGGGCGACAAGCGCGAGGAAGAACGTCGCGCGAAGATGAAGGAGCTCCTCAATCCCATCGACGGCACGGCTGACAAAAACGCCGGTCCGCGCAAGCCCAACTGGCGCAGCATCCTGCTGTATGCGCTCATCCTCGTGGTTGTCGCGGTGGCCGTGGGCAGCGCCATGCAGCGCCAGGCCAACGAGAACACGGTGGAGCTCGCCACGAGCGAGTTCGTGAGCGCCGTCGAGGACGGCCAGGTCAGCGAGGCAACCTACGTCGCGATGACCTACACCATCAAGGGCGAGTACTGGCCCGAGGCCGACAAGATCGGCGATGAGAACGCCCTCGCGCCCTTCACTTCTACCTACTTGGGCACCGACTCGCTGGCCGAGCTCATGGCTTCCCACCCCGAAGTCAAGTATGTGGCCGACGTCTCCACGACGCCCACCTGGGTCTCTCTGCTCACGAGCATGCTGCCGATGCTCATCCTCATCGGCGTCATGGTGTACTTCATGAACAAGTTCTCCGACCCCACGGGCGGCGCCATGGGCTTCGGCAAGACGAAGGCCCAGACGACCGACGCCACCCGTCCCAAGGTCTGCTTCGACGACGTCGCCGGTTGCGACGAGGCTATCGAGGAGCTCAAGGAGATCAAGGACTACCTCGACAACCCCGCGAAGTACCAGGACCTCGGCGCCAAGATCCCGCACGGCGTGCTGCTTGTGGGCCCTCCCGGCACCGGTAAGACGTTACTTGCCAAGGCCGTGGCCGGTGAGGCCGGCGTGCCGTTCTTCCAGATTTCCGGTTCGGGCTTTGTCGAGATGTTCGTCGGTGTGGGTGCCTCCCGCGTGCGCGACCTGTTCGCCAAGGCCAAGGAGCAGGCTCCCTCCATTATCTTTATCGATGAGATCGACGCCGTGGGTCGCCAACGCGGCACGGGCGTGGGCGGCGGTCACGACGAGCGCGAGCAGACTCTAAACCAGCTGCTTGTTGAGATGGACGGTTTCGAGGAGCACCAGAGCGTCATCCTCATGGCTGCCACGAACCGCCCCGACGTCCTTGACCCGGCTCTTCTGCGCCCCGGCCGCTTCGACCGCCAGGTCACGGTGGACCGTCCCGACGTGAAGGGCCGCGAGGCCATCCTGGGCATCCACGCGCGCAACAAGCCCCTCTCGACTGACGTCGACCTTGCCCGCGTCGCTCAGCTCACACCCGGTTTCTCCGGCGCCGACCTGGGCAACCTCATGAACGAGAGTGCCCTTCTCGCCGCCCGTCGCGGCCATGAGCGCATCGGCATGGATGAGATCACTGAGTCGATGGAGCGTTGCATCGCCGGTCCCGCGCGCAAGAGCCGCGTCATGACCGACATCGAGCGCAAGACCATTGCCTACCACGAGTCGGGCCACGCGCTTGTGGGCCACATGCTCGCCAACGCCGACCCGGTCAAGAAGATCAGCATCATCCCCCGCGGCCAGGCTTTGGGTTACACGCTTTCGATGCCTGATGAGGACCACTTCCTGCAGACGCGCAACTCCATGCTCGACAGCCTTGCCATGATGCTGGGCGGCCGCACCGCCGAGGAGCTCTTCTGCGACGATATCACCACCGGCGCCTCCAACGACATCGAGCGCGCCACGAAGGTGGCCCGCAGCATGGTTGTGAGCTACGGCATGTGCGAGGAGCTTGGGCCCCAGATGTACGGCGAGCCCAACCACGAGGTCTTCCTGGGCCGCGACATCGCCACGCAGGGCAATTACTCGCCCGAGACAGCGCACCGCATCGACCTCGAGGTCTCGCGCCTCATCAAGGAGGCCCACGAGCGCGCCCGCAAGGTGCTGTCTGAGAACGCCGAGCAGATGCACCTCATGGCGACCGTGCTGCTCGAGCGCGAGACGGTGGACGGCGATGCCTGCCAGGCGCTGCTCGACAACCGCTGGCAGGAGTACCTGGCCGGCGAGGCCGAACAGAAGGCCAAGGTCGCTGCTGCCGACGCCGCCAAGACGGCCGAAGAGCGCGCCGCCAAGGAGGCAGAGAACCAGCTCCCCGAGGCTGAGTCCGTGGTGAAGGTCGATTCCTGCGACGCCGAGGTGCGCACGAACGCCGACGGCTCCACCACCGTCGTCTACGACGGCCACGCTCAGACCTTGCCCCCTGTTGAGGGCGAGCCTGGCAAGGATGGCCAGGACGAGGAGAAGAAGGCTGAGTAGGCCAGCCTGCAGCACCACATAAGTGTTCCCAAGAAGAAGGGGCGGCCCGCCGTGAGCATGGCGGGCCGCCCCTTTTGGTGCGGGATTATGTCGGAAGCATGGCGGATGGGACGGTCAAGGTACCGAGCACGCCGGGCGCAAACACGGGAAGGCGCAGGAAACGGGGCCTAGCCAATCAATACGGCGATCAGCCACACGCCGGCAACCACGACGGTGCCCTTGCTCGTGGGGGCCATGAGGCAGTCGAACTTCTCGTGGTCGGCCATGGTCCACATGACGGCGACCACGCGCGCCCAGCTCATGAAGGAGACCGTGACGATGAAGAAGGGCAGGAAGTTCCTGATGCCCAGCATGCCCAGGCTCACGAGGAAGAGAATGGCGCCACCGGCGAGAAGCGCCGTCTCATACATGCGCATCTTGGGGTCGCCGAGCATGTTGGCCACGGTGCGCTTGCCCTTGGCAGCGTCGCGCTTGGCGTCGCGCATGTTGTTCACGTTCATGACGGCCATGACGGGAAGCCCCAGGGCGATGCCGGCAACAAGGCTTACAAGCGTGAATTCATGCAGGTAGAGGAAGGTACCGCCCACCACGGCCACGACGCCGAAGAACAGAAAGCTCATGAAGTCGCCCAGGCCGATGTAGCCGTAGGGGTGCTTGCCGATGGTGTAGCAGATGGCGGCGGCTATGCAGGCCACGCCGAGCACCACGAACACAACGATGGCGGTCCAACTCGACCCCGTCATGGCAGGGCCGCCGGAAAAGGCGACGAGGATGAGGGCGACGCCGACGGCGAAGGTGAGCACGCACGTGCCGACAAGGGCCAGCTTCATCTGCTTCATGGTGATGACGCCGCGCTGAAGTCCGCGCTTGGGCCCCACGCGCGTCTCGTCGTCCAGGCCGTGGGAGAGGTCGCCGTAGTCGTCGGCGAAGTTGGCGATGATCTGCAGAAGGATGCTTGTGACGAACATGAGCACGAGGACCTCGATGCGGAACTGGCCTGCCGCCGCTGCGATGCCTGCGGCTACGACCGACCCCGCCGCCGCTAGGGGCAGGGTGCGCGGGCGCATTGCCTCAATCCACGCAGCGCGCACCTGCTGCTTGTTGGTAGTGCCTGTTGCCTCGCTCATGCTGTGCTCCTGAATGTCTCGTACAACTACATATGGTGTTCAAGTATGACCTCAGGTGCCGCACAGGTTGTGGAGAAAGCCTGCCGCTCGCCGACTTGGGGCCTGGGGAAGGATATGTGCGGCTGCTCCATCGCCGTGCGGGCAAAGTCCCAGCACAGTCGCCTATTCTGCCAACGGCGCTCCCTTTTTGCCCGCAAGCCCTTGACTCGTTGACCTGCTCGTTCGCGAGAACCATACATATAGTCAATCGTATGTTTATAAACACAACATCATGTGGTGGCTCTTCTTGTCCGAAACAAAGGCTATCATTGCTTCCGCTAGTTACGACAGTGAAAGGTTGGTGCACTCCCATGAAGATTCTGAAGCGCAACGGCTCGGAGGAGACGTTCGACGTAACTAAGATTGTCAACGCCATCGCCAAGGCCAACGCCGTCGTTGACGAGGACCACAGGCTTCCCGCCTTCATGGTGCGCCGCATCGCCGACAAGGTGGAGGACGCCTGCGCCACCTGCGGTCACACGGTGTCGGTCGAAGAGGTGCAGGACATGGTGGAGGACCAGATCATGGCCGCCGAGGCCTTCGAGGTCGCCCGCCACTACATCACCTACCGCTACGTGCAGAACATCAAGCGCACCCGCAACACCACCGACGACAAGATCCTGTCGCTCATTGAGTGCAACAACGAGGAGGTCATGCAGGAGAACTCCAACAAGAACCCCACTGTGAACTCCGTGCAGCGCGACTACATGGCCGGCGAGGTCTCCAAGGACCTGACGCGCCGCATGCTGCTGCCCGAGGACGTGGTGAAGGCTCACGAGGAGGGCATCATCCACTTCCATGACTCCGACTACTTTGCCCAGCACATCCACAACTGCGACCTGGTGAACCTGGAGGACATGCTGCAGAACGGCACGGTCATCTCCGGCACGCTCATCGAGCGCCCGCACAGCTTCTCCACCGCCTGCAACA
>ERZ1034984.216-NODE-216-length-64974-cov-21.931253_pt1 | contig 64974 bp, 98 predicted proteins | sample MGYA00520589_ERZ1034984 | MGnify/ENA primary metagenome ERZ1034984 (study PRJEB33766, sample SAMN09781790) | gut metagenome | biome: gut microbiome | host: Homo sapiens | place: Madagascar | study: EMG produced TPA metagenomics assembly of the PRJNA485056 data...
CTTCTTAACCAGATTCTTATTCATCTCATCGAATCTTACATCTGTGTTCTCTTCAATGTCTTGCATCATGCTCAGAACGCTCATTTCGCCCCTGTTTGCCATTTCAACATACCCATTGGCAGTTCTTGCCACATCCAGCAATCGTTTCGTAGAAAAGCCATATAAACGTCTCAGAGCCATCATAGTTGTGACGGTGTTAATCGTATTGCTCCAATCCTCACCAACGGTAAAACCGTCTTCATAGGCTTTCTTTTCCATTTCCTTAAGCTCTTTCTGGCAGTTCTGGATAGACTGCGCAAACGCATTAGCCTGCTGATTCGTATACGGAATGAACGCTTTCTTTTTTTGCTTGATCTTTAATTTTCCCATCCAACAGCCCTCCTTATTTTGCCTGCCAGAGAATCAAATTCCATCAGCATCCTCATATCGTTTTTATTTGATTTGCAGATTGTGTCCCGCCCATCGTACACAATCGCATATCTTTCATCGAGCAGACAGGCCGAATAAACTGCCCTTGATACCTGGCTTCTTGTTTTTCCTGTCAGCTCTGAAATCTGATCAATGGTCATTTCCCCAACATATTTCATCCCATCATATACGTCATACAGTTTCATGTTTCTTTACTCCTATCAGTTCATATGTCCTGTGTGAACCGGTTCCGTGAAATACGATCAATCCATCATCCTCGAACTGTCTCAGGTGTCTCTGCACAGCTGTCATGCTAATTTCCAGTTCATCAGATATAATTCTTGTCGGCGGTGTGCCTTTATGCGATTTTGAGTATTTCAAAATAAAATAATAAATATCCCGGCGGTTCTGCTTCCACTCCATATGTTTCCGATGTCTAAAATTATCCATTTTTATGATTCCTTTTCGTACGTTTTCTCATCAATCAAGTTCTGGAACTTTTCAAAAGCCCGGATTGATACTTTGTTACCCTGCTTCTCTGGTTTCAGCGAAACTTGCAAGTGCGTGTCTATGATATGTGACAGCTCTCTGGCAAGAGTTTTCTTCCCCTGCTGTATGCCTTGCATATATGTCTTTGGCGGTTTATACTGTCCTGTTACTTGCTTTCCTGTCGACTGTCCACCTGCTGTGATGTTATACATCTGAAAACCTTTGTCAGCAAAAGATTTGATCGTTTCAATTTCTTTCTGGTCGAGTTCGCTTTTTTTGCACGTCATATATGTAAGCTTCCATCCAGTGGGATTACTTTCACTGTAAAATTTATGCTTTTTAAGGCTTAACGCTATGTGATCGTATTCTCCTAAATGGCTCGCACATCTCTCACAAAGGCTAACTGCCTGCCCTACGTAGCTTCTTCTTATTCCTGCTTCATCAGTTCTGTAAAAAGCATATATGCCGCTTGAATACGGAATACCCGGGCATATTTCTTTTATTTTTTTCTCACGTTGACTTTTCATCATATAAATTTGTCTGTAATTTATTTTTTTCATTATCAAAAACTTATCGCCTCGATTCATTCTTTGGTGTGTTTTTGATACCATTATGATACCACTTCAACACCTATATTGCAAGGTAAAAATGATACCACTTTGGTATCTGATTGACACCGACAGGCAAAAATGCTACAATGTTCTAAAAACAAGGGAGGGATTTCATATGACCGTCAAGTCTGACAAGACCAGAACTAACATCACGTTCCCAATACAGCTTAAAGAACAGCTTGAGCAGATTGCCAAGCAGGAGAACAGGAGTTTCAATAATCTGGTCATTACTGTTCTCCAAGATTTTGTAAAAAGTGCCGATAAATAGTCGGTGCTTTTTTATTTGTCTTTATATGGTTCCGGAAGTGGCATCCATGCAACAACCTTTCCATTCAATTTCTTGTCTATCCTTCCGTAGCTGCATAGAACCTGCTTAACATATCTTCTTCCTTTTAAGGTTTCGTATGTTACAATGATTATAGTGTGATCATTTTTTAATCTGACATCAGGAATATAATTATCATTAACATAATTCGCTGGTATCCATTCCATTTTTACACCCCCAGTTCATAATTTGCGTCCATTCCAATGTCTCGGAAATTCAACATATCTGTGGTCTTCGAGGAAATTAATATATGTATCATTCGACATAACCATCACCATATTTGTTACACCAGGCGCATAAAAACTATATTTTTCCTCACAATCTACATAAATCAGATTTCTTTCATTACACCAATCTTCAAGTTTCTTTTTGTCAAACTGATATGGCTGATTGACAAACACGATTCTCTTTGTTCCTTTGACTTTAAATATCACCGAATGGTCTCTATCCGGTAATTCTTCTTCCCGGTATGGAGGATGAAATCTATTTGTGGTGTTGTTGTAACTTTTTTCTCCATGCAATAGCCTTTCAAAACTTCCTACTGTACGTTCGTATGACATTAAATCAAATCCAAAGTAATTGATGAAGTGTTGAAAATTCATCATTCTTAGAGTGTTTTCGGTATCTCCTTTCGGAAGATCAAATGGATATTCAATTTTTCCCCATCTTTGCATAAGTCTTTCTTCACCTCTTCAAACTTTGTAAGTATTTGGAATGCAATCTTGGGTTTCTCTTCTTTTCCCTTTGTAGAAGCTTTTTATAAATACAGTTTTTCCATTTTTATAATGGCGATAGTGCCCTCTTACTTGCCAACAAGGGCAAGTAACTTCATGCTTTCCAATTCCACTATTTGCGTATTCGACAATTTCTTCCAACAAGTAAATGGTCTGCCTGCTATTTTTTTTCTTCCTTTTTTTCTTTCCATTCTGTTCTTTATTTTCCTTTACGTTAGGCTTATCTTTAAGCTTTTTTTCACCTCCATGAGTCATAATATATTCGATAAAATACATTGTAAAATTATGAATATATTCTATTTCTTTAATAACTTTTTCTTTTTTACCATCTTTCAAAAATGCTTTAATGTCATTTTCTCTGCCTATGCTAACATCAAAAAAATTATTCCAATGATAAAAATATTTCGATGATACCATATTTTTATCAACAAGATAAGCTGTTCCACTTTCTATCCCGTTTTTCAGAACAATTAGCCATTCGCCAGCCACGCCTTTTACATCTTGAAATTTTAGAAAAAACTTATCAAATGCAAATTCCAACGTTTTTATTCGACTGGTTGGCACAAAGTTATCCTCATGTGTGTCAGTACAAATTATTGTCGGATATTTTTCTTTATAAACTTGTGCTTTCAAATCGCCTGCAAGCATTTTCGCTCCTCCTTTCAAAACGGACATAAATTCAAATCAACATTCAGTCCCGGTCTTGCGATCTGCACCAGAACATCATCCCCGGCAACGTCCTGTATCTCTTTCTGCATCACTTCCGGGTCTCCCCATCCCTCTGACAGGTGGCACAGTGTTATGGTTCTGAGCGAAGCGGTCTTGTTCACTCGGATAATCTCTTTTACAGTAGATAAGCTGCTGTGCCCCCGGATGGAGTGTTCAAACTTAAACGAATCCTGCTCCGGCGATTCGTCCAGATGATTGCATTCTATAAGGAAGTGATTTATTCTCATGTTCTTGAATGTGAACGGCAAATATGAGAAGTCTGTCGCATATATCAGTCGTCCACATTCTTCATGAGATATCAGGTACGCGAAGTTTGGTGTATTGTCGTGTGGGACGTAGAACGGCGTTACCCGGAACGAACCTATGTCCTTTGGTTTCTTTTCTGGCAATCCGATCATCAGCTCTCCAGAGATTGTGTTTACACTCTCAACTGTCTCGTCATTGGTGTAAATCTGAATGCCGGCGTTCAATATTTCTTTGTACGACTTCTTATGGTCACCTTAATCAACCATGTTCATGACTTATTAAACACCCCAAAACGTCCGATATCCTATAAGAAATTCCTTTCAGAATTTCCGAGTATCTACATCCGCAATCCAAAAGTAAGATTTCGCCGGATTCGGATTTAAGCGCATAGCAATTTCCCGGTTGACTGCCTGTGTTTATCACTCTCATGAACATTTTGAATCACCTCGCTTTCTGTACATTGCATTTATGCTTCTAAGATAGCATCAGCTTCGCCTATGGTTTTCTCTAAATCGGAATAGGCATATGGGATATCATTTCCGTTTATGCTCTCTAACTCTGAATAGCTTACTTTGTACATACTGTCTCGTATTAATTTGAGTTGCTTCAACGGAAGTTCAATGGTTATTATCTGCTCCCAGTCTTTCTTACTGTCTACTCTCTTCATACTTCACCATCCTTTGGAAAGCTGAATATCCCATCACCTCTGCTTACAATGAATTTTTCGTCAAGCGCATCCAATACGCTCAGCAACTTATCCTGTGTCGAGTACATTGCCATCACATATGGACTCTGCTGTATTCCTCCGGTAAATACCGCCTGTATGTAGTTGTCTGAAACAAGCAACGCTGTCATTTCATACGGAAGATTTATCTTTCCGTTCTGCGATATAATCCTCATAGTTCTCACCTCGTTTCTCGAAATAGTCTTTTACCGACTCATAGTACGGGCAGTTTTCACACCGCCCGATCTGAGTCATACCGTGACCGAACTTACCGCAGTCACATCGGTCGAAATTGATGCAGTCGAAGTACATCATATGCGATCACATCTCTTCTGGCTTCATAAAATCTGGGATGCTTGATTCCTGTCCTGCTGCCGGAACTGGTTCTTTCTCGGCAGTCTTTACGACTTCTGCGACTGTTGACTGTTTAGGCTGTTCTTCGATTGCTGCCGGCTCGTCTGGGATAAATTCTTCAGCATTGGCATTCCTTTTAATATCTTCTTCAATAGCTTTTTCCAAGTCGTAAACTTTATAATCCGCATCTGCAATTTCGACAGCTTCTTCCGTAGTGTAAAGGCCATTTGAAAGCTCCGGGCAATTCATTCTTGAGAAGAAAGAAGCAGCTCTGTATCTAAGCATTACCTGCGGCATGGTTCTCCATTTTGAACCGTTTTTGCTTGTCCATCCCTCGGCTTTTGCCATGTCCATTGTGACTTTGATTCCTGTTACTTTTCTTCCGTTTTTTTCTGTCCAGCAGGTGCAAGCATACGGGGCGCCGCCCTTGTCAGTTTCTTCATCAAACTGTAACTCGAAATCATATTTTCCTGAGCTGTTAATCATTGCGATCAGAAATGTTGCTCTCCACGCTGGTCTGCCTTGAATTACATCAAGATTCTGCATAACCGTAAGAGGGCTTGTTTTCAGACGGTTTGCCATGTCGATTGCTACAAGACCATTCGCCCAATTGTTCTGGTAATCTTTGGGAACGATTGTTGACGCGGCGAAAGCCTTTGCCATCTGAGTTGCCATTGTGAAGTTATCAGAACTTCCAAATATACCTAAACTGAAATCTGTCATCAGTTTCACTGGTGTTCTCTTTTCCTGATTCTGTGTTACTGGTGTTGTGTTTGTTGTTTCTGCCATTTTTTTATCTCCTTTTCTTGATTTTTATATTTCTCTCAGGTACATACATAGTGAATTGAGTTTTTAGTTTGATATATTCTGCCCTGTTGTGTACTATAATTAACTGTTCTTTCCTGATGTTTGTTTTTTTAGGTGAACCTCAATCCACCGTGAATGTACCTGAAAGTTATGCTCAGTGGCATATGAAACAGGATGAAATAATTTGTCTTTTTCTGTTTTTTCCTTTTCTGTCCTGTTCTGTATTTGCTTGAAATTTTCTATATATCCGGGCATTCACCCGGATTCATATGCCACCGAAAATGCCTTATTAAATAACAGTTACGTTTTCTGGATTAATGTGATATCGTCCATTTCCGTTTGCTCGCTGTGTACCGATTCCAATATACTTTCCACTGGTCTCGATCAACTGTAAAACTGTCTCATGTGGAAATACAATGTCGGGGCAAGATACTTCAATTGTAGTTCTCCAATTATGAAATACATTACTACTACAAAGAACCGGGCTTGCACTGATTCCAGATGTAGGAACGATATTGCTCACAACTTCAACACTCTCAAAATTTACCGGGCAAATGGAGCCTGCCATTGAAAGTGAACGCTTGATGTCTGTTCCTTTCTTCCCAGTGGAATCCTTAAAGAACGTAATGAATGTCTCAGTAAAAGCTTTCTTGAATGCCTGTGTAAGAATGCAAGGACGATTATCTTTCATGTATGATTCCCATTCTTCCTGCGTGTAAAGAGAAATATCTTCATCGTGAAATTCAATCGGTTTTTCCCAGTGAATGCCTGTAATCAAGCCCTCCCAAATATTTTTTGACTGGTTGTAGATTTCCGGCATTTTTGTTCCTTTATCGTGTGCCTGTTTCCAACATTCAGCCTGTTCGTAGTAACGGCTTCTCTTATGGAGAATAAGGTCTGTATCACCGATAAGTTCCAGTTTTAATGTTGTTTCTTTTAAGGGTTCGATTGTAAATGATTTTGCTTTTGCCATTGTGTTTTTCCTCCGAAATTTTATGATTTGATTTATAGTTTCTGTTTGCGCAAACGCTCAAGCAGATTATTCTGCAATAAATATGTATGTAGTATGCTGTTTTGCTTTATTTTGTTCTGCGGTATTCTACGGTACCCTATGGTATCCTGCGGAGTAATCCGCTTGAACCTTTACGCAAATTCCAGATGTACTTAGCCGGCAATAGAAAACGTGTCTTATGTTATGCTATTGTTTACTATATTATTTTGTTCTCACATATAAGGTTTTATGCTTTCCTGTTATGACAGTTTCTACTACCAGTTAAATACATCTGGTTGAGTTGAACGCTCGGTATGCGGCATAAATTGTCCTGTGTTGTGCTTTGATGTTATATTCTGCGTTATACTTTTCTTCGCTGTGGAGGTTTCATGCCACATACCCAATATTCAGATTTCGAAGGACTGCTTTGCAGACGATATAAAAGTCATGGCTTGTGCTGTGATGTTATGTCTTGTACTGTAATATTTTGTTCTATACTGACGGTTATACCGCCTGTAAAACAGCCCTCAGTTGAAGTGTTGTGTTGTATTGTTCTGCGCTGTTATTTCCTGCTGTAAGATTTTTTGTCCTATAGTAAGTGTTCCGCAACACTTGTCACTCTGCACAAGTAAAAAAATTTGCACTGTAATATAATATTTTATGCTATGATATGCTGTTTTCTGATATTGTGCTTTGTATTTCTGCTTATGCAGACTGATAAATGCTGTGGCTTCCTACGCTCATAAACCTGTAAAAAGAAATACTGTCTTGTTGTGTTCTGTAGTATAATGTGCTATCCTATATTTCCCTTTTTACAGGCATATCAACGTAGGAAGTTTGCCGCTACTGCACTCATAAACCTATACTGGTAATAACTTATTGTGTTCTGATTTATGCTTTTATATTCTGTTGCATGTTTTCCTGTTCTTGCCAATATAGGCATATCAGCACAGTAACGGCTTCAATATTTAATTAATCATTTCCCATATTTCTTCATATTCTGAGATACTATTGAATTTCTGCTTTATTGCCAAAAGTTCGCTCCTGCAACGCTCTACAAGTGATTTATATTCGTCTGGCTTCTTCAAGATCAGCTTCGTCGGCTTATATCCAGACTCGTTGTTAGTCTTATAGAAAACTCTGATTGTTGTCGGCTCTGGCTGTTTATCCGGCTTCTGTTCGATGATTTTAAGATTCCTTACAACTGCTCTGGCTTCTGAAATTCTCCATTTCTCAGCAGCTTCGGTATCATCCCATGTAAAACACTTGTGAAGTTCAGTGTTGCTGTCTCTGGCTTTTTCAAGAATCTGCTGTGGCGTTGCTGATTCCAATTCTTCGCAGATTTCCATGATTTCATCTGCACATTTCTGCGCATCTGCTTTAAATTTGAATGTTCCCCATGTAGCTAATTGCATTTGCTCACCCCTCTCAAATCTCCGTTACCGCCATATCCCCCTCAGCAACTTTCAAGAAAATCAACTGCGCATCTGCCTTAATACCTGCCAGACTGCTGTTGTCCAGTTCTGCTGCGCAGTCAACAAATATCGGATAACTCACACCGTAAAACTTCTGCAATCCGTCCATGATGGCAATTTTTCCTTTCATCATCAGGGCTGTATTGGCGTTCCCAATCAGTTTCTTCCAGTCACCGTCCTTGTCCTGCACGTACCAGATGCAAGCATCTACGACTTCGCCGTTTTTCTGTGTATCGAACAGTTTCACCTTAACCCCGTCAAAATACTGGTTTACTGCATCTTCAAGGGCTGTATTTTTCGCCATGTTCAGTGATTTCAGTTCATCCAGAATCATCTGTGCGTCAGCTTTGCTTTGTGCGTACTGTTTCTGGCTTTCCTGAAGCTTCTCGATCTGTTCGCCGATTCGGATGTTATTATTGGCTTCTCCGATTTTCTGATTGACTGCTGCCAATTCCTGTTTCTTGCCGTATAACTGCTCTGAAAGCTGTTTCTTTGCTTCTTCGCTATCGTCCAGAGAATTAAGTTCCTGCTCTTTCTCTTTGATTGATGCAAGAATCTGCTGATATTCGGCGTTCCCTGAGAAGTCTGGTTCTTCTGGTACAGCTTCCATATTCTTGTTTTCTGCATCCAACGAAGTTTTGATCTGCTCTAATTCATCTGTTAGTTTAGAAATCTCAGATGTGAGAGCTTCTTCCTGCTTATGCGCTTCTTTCATTCCGGCAGACGCTTTATTACCAGTCTGAATAATTTCATCAAGTTTGCGTTTCTTGTCCTGCTCCCATTCTTCTTTAGCTTTTAACTGCTGATTGATTCTTTCCTGCTTCTTCTGCTCGAATCTTCCCTTCAACTGCTCAATCTGCTCTGGTGGAAGATTCTGACCGCAAGTCGGGCAAATAGTATCTGCATCCTTAAATGTTTCGGATTCAATATTTTCCAGAGCTGTGTTGTCCCATTCTGTATCTTTGATTTTGGGATATTGCGTTCTGGCGTTCTGCAATTTTTCAAGAAGATCTTTTTTCTGTGCTCTCAGGTACTCCAATGCAGAAGCCTTTCTGTTCAACTCTGATGTTTTGATATTCCTGTCTAATTCAAGAGTGCTAACTTTATTGCAAACCGATGATTTCTTCTCTGACAAGTCCGCTTTAGCCTTTGAGTCTATCTCTATCAGTTTGGTTCTTAACCCTGCCAGTTCCGCTTTAATCTCTCCGGCTTTCTCGTTCCCTGCCTGCGCAATCTGCTTTTCAAGGTCGGAAATCTGTTCCTGCAAGGCGTTCTTCTGCAATTCCAATTCCGCGACATCAGCATCAACTTTTGAATGTTCCATACCGATGATCTGGTTTGGAATAGCTTTTAACTGTTCCTCTGCTTTTTTCAGTGTCGCGCTGTTCATAGCTTTAATTTCATCTGCCTTGTAAGTTTCCAGAAGTGGTACCAACTCGGCACAATCTGGAACTGTCTTGGCAATCTCTAAATCTGATTTTCCGGCACCGTCTGACATGGAGAACAGAATCTTTCTGACATCTGAATCTTTCAAGTCTGTGAAGATTTCCATATGAGACAGCATAAGGAAATTATCAAAGTCAAACCCCCGCTCTTTCAGATCGGCTTTAAAATCTCTTTCAGCTTTCGGAACGCCGTTGATTTCGTATTTGTTGGACAATGCAACCTTGCCCGGTTTCCCGTCCTTTGGTTTACTTTCTGTACGTTTCTGGAATTTTGCTACGCTTACTGGCTTTCCGTCAATTACAAGGTCAATATCGACTCTTGGCAGGCATTCCCTACCATCATCCGGTCTAATATCCGGGTTGCTCTTTAAACTGTAGTCCTTGTCACAGAACACCCACATAAAAGCATCTGCCAGTGTGGTTTTTCCGCATCCGTTCTTCCCGGAAACGACTGTTCTGTGACCGAACCCTATTTTCTTTTCTGGCTGTCCTTTAAAATCGGTCAATCTAATTTCTCTTACTTCGATTTTCTTCATATTACAAAATCTCCAATCTTTTTACCGATACCTCTAATGCTGTTACCCATTCTTGACTTTGATCAGACCAAAGTTCCCGGCTCTGGAATCTTCCACAGAGCTTGATTTTCGCTCCTTTTTTTAGATTCTCTACGGCATCTGCGTTTTCTTCCCAACACAAACAACTGATTGCATCTGATCTGGTATATCCGTCTTTCTTCTTTCTGTTTACTGCCAGAAGTATTCTTGCCAACTTCCTGTCGTTGTTCGCGCCAATCATCTTTATTGCCGGCTTTTTAATCAAATATCCGGTCAGATAAACTTCGTTTGCATCGTGTTCTTCCAATCTTTCAAGATACTGAATGTTCGTTGCTCTTACATACGCTGTAAGGCTTTTCTTTCCATCTTCCCGGACTGTACGACTTCGCATTTCGCCATACACACTGGCAATTAGCTCTGTTTCTCTTGAAATCATGTATTCTGGCACAATAATCGGAAGAATATCATAAGATGTGCTCTTTCTAAATATTGTCATTCTTCCCTCGTACATCTTTGTTCCACCGTATTCTTCATGTGAGAATACGAACCCTGCCGGGATATCGCCAGATAAAAGCACCTGGTTCTCATCTCGCATCTTCATGTGGCATATCACCTTCTTTCAAAATCTTTGTCAGCATTAAGCCAAGTGTTACGACTGTTTCTCTGAGATTCTTGTTTTCGGCTTTGAGTTTCTTTCTCTCTTTCTCGAGGTCGGAAATGATCTCACTTGCAAGTGTTGATGTTTCTGTGTTCTGGATGTGTGTTTTTGACATAAAAAATGCCCTCCTAATTATTTATTTGATAAATACAGGAAGGTGTGTTATACTTGTCCTGTATTTAACTTACCCAATTAAGTTAGATACGCGGCTCCGCGTGGTATTCGCTGTACCCGTGGAGCCAACTTTTAATCTGAGTCGAGACCTAACATGGCGATACATATTTTCTTGTCAATGATTATGCTCTCGCCAGAGTTGAGGTATGCTTTGAACGCCTTTAGTCTGCCAACTAATTCAGCGTATTCCTCGGCTACGGTCTCTGCTCTGAAATCCATCTTATTTTCTTTCTCCATCACAATCCTCCTCACAATACGGACATTTGTTGTCCATCAAAATTTTGTTTAAATGGTCAGTTACTTTCTTCACATTTTCTTCCTGCTGATAACCGCCCTCTGCAATGCTGTACATATCAAACTCTCTTAATGATTCTTTCTTATATATGTTGATGTGCAAGCTGCATCCGATCTTGTAGTTTGCAAAATGAAACGCTACCGTTCTGCCGGTTTCTCTCTGAACTCTCCTGCACAACTGGTACAAATCATCTACGGTCTTATCAAATTCATTTATCTTCATCGAAAAGCCCTCCAAACAATTCACCAAACAATGTTTTTGCAATTTCCTTGATTTTTTCTTTTCGAACAGTCTCAAACTCTTCTTCGTTCATCAATCCGATTTTGACTGCTTCGTCAATCTCCTGCTTCACAGATTCCTCTGTTACTTTATCGTCTTCCATAATAGATTCTTTGATTCCCCGAACGATAACAGCTAAGTCAGCTATTAATTCCGTTTTACTTCCTTTGAGTGTAAGTTCTCCTGCTTTTGTATTAATCATCTTTCTTTTCCTCCGATTCTTTTAATTTCATCTGGGTAGATAACCACGAATGATAATGCGAATATTACGATTGCTACTGCAACTGGCTGTGATGCACTGTCAAATCTCCAGAACGGCAAGTACGGTGACATACCGCCGATCAGAGCTGACAGGATTAATGCTTTTACCATTTTTATGTCCCTCCGATTTTTTATGTGATATACTCTCCTTATAAAAGGAGGTGCTTAATATGGATTGGAGCGCTACAGCGGCGTGGATTGCTTTGATTGTCACGATTGCAGCGCCTGTATTTACTGCTCGATTGAACAATTACTTTCAACTCAAGATGAAAGAGCTTGATTTCAAATTTTCTAAGCAAACCGAATATTGCCAGTACCAAAAAGCTTGCTTTGAAAAATTTATAAAATTTGCTTCAAAACAGATTGAATCAGATTACAAAAGTGAAAGAATTGAATTTTGCGAATGCTTTCACGAAATGCTAATCTATCTCCCATGTAATAGTTGGGATGAAGCGAAGTCACTTTATGACTCAATTGTCAATCGAAAAGCTGACGCTCGCGAAAAATCATATTCATTCACACAAATATTGGCTTCGCAATTGAAAGAATCATGGCAACAATTCCAAGCATGATTGTGTAAGTCAGCCCTATCTTTCTTCCGCCATATTTGTTGTTCCCGTGCCAGTAAGAAACGCAACTGCAAATGGCTAACATAGCTGACATGGGAATAGCATTTAGGATATTCATTCTGTAACCTCCTGCATTTCTAACTACCTATTTAATTTGTACATCTGGGATTAATCTCTCAGGATAGAAAACTAATTCATAATGGTATTTATCTGTGCTGTTAGGTTCCGTCTGTTCCATTACATAGCAAGTCCAATCGTTCAAGTATATGTAATCCTTGTAGTAACTGTTCTCTCCGGTTTTGATTGTTACCACTAATTCGCTTGAACTGTTGTTGCTAAGTGACATATACCCTTCTGCCCGTAACATAATTGTGTCAGTTCTGGCATTGGTTACAGTGATTTTTCTGTACACATTAAACTCATTGGCTTCTTTTGATAAATTATGATTTACTGTGTCCGCTGTCGTGCAACCAGCTAATCCAAATGCTATAATTCCAGATAACAAAATTGCTGCTATTCTTTTTCTCATGTATTTCCTTTCTTGTGTTATAATCACCTCAAAGGAGGTGATAACGATGGATAAGTTACAAATCGCTCATGATTTGGCTGTTGCTAAGTTATGTGCTGAATTACCGGGAAGCCTGGACAACTCTCATATCTGCCAGAGATACTTCAAATACCGCGCAGAATTTGCTGATCTTCTGGATTTCCACGATGAAGATTACTTTCTCAATGAACTGGATAAAGAGAAAGTAAAGAATTTCAAAGCTGTCAAACAGCCTAGTGCCGAGAACTAATTACATTTGTTGGATGTGTTCCGCGTTATTCTTGTGATGTGGAGCACATCCTCCAAAGAAAACTGAACTTTGAAGTCATATTCACCTTCTGTCCAACTACACTCCACGATACCTTTTCCTTTAGTTCCAATTTCTTCGTACATTTCGGGCGGCATATGCAATTCTTTACCATTTCTGAACTTGATAATTGTTTCATCAGCAATCTTCACATTCTCATCTCCTTTCGTATTTATTTCTGTTCACTCTTTTTGCTTTCACCTTTTTCTTCCGCTTCTGCGTTTTGAATGAGGCTTTCTTTCCGGTGAAGTGCTTGAAGTCGTTTGGCTGACTCATGTACGTGTTACCTCTTTTACAAATTCGTACAGCACCTTGTGAATCGGGGCTTCATTCGGAAGCTTACGAATCATTTCGATGATCTTATTTTTCTTCTCCTCTAATGTCATATTCTCAAATTCATCAAGTTCTTTTTTATTCATCCTATAACCTCCTGTTTAATCACTGGAATAACTCTATTCCGTTTCATTCCTTTCTGTGCTATACTCCTTATGAAAGGAGAAAATGCGTGTTAGAAAAAACAGCTCATAAATTATTAAAAAAGCTTTATAAGAAACAGTTTCTAACTTTTGATGAGTGTCATAGAATCTGCCATACATCCGATGAAATGGGAAATCAATACGCTTCTTATTTGCTCGATCATGGATTAATTGAACCCCATAAATGTGACTGCATCGGGGAACTTAACGAGCCTGTCTATGACGGATATTCAATCACACTTGATGGTGCAGGATTGATATATACAGAAAAACGCGATTTCTGGATGTTCCTAATACCATACGTGATCACGACACTCATAGCTGTCATTGCCCTTTTGGTAGCAATGAGGGAAAGCGAACCACAAGGTGTTTTTTTCTTTTTCCCACCATTTTTCAAACTGTTCTGATGTCATACGCTTGCTGTGAGTTACATTTATAAAGAAATAAAATTCTTTCATTGTTACCCGCTGTTGTAAATAACCCATAGCAGGCTGTATGTAATCTTGCCTTGTCTTTCTCTTTATCAGCCTGTGCCACCAGTGAACGTTGTACCATGGCATCTGGTCGAATCCATCTGGCTTTTCCCCTAATCGTTCGTCCCAATTCCAATTGTTTAAGTTGTAAATCATTTCGCAGATTTCCTCGTTTGAATAATTGGAAACATCTTTAAATGCCATTGTTTCTCCTTTCTTATAAGAAACTCCCCTGCGCATTCTCATTATCAATGCGGTCTTTCAAGTACATCGGCAATTCATATTCTTTTATGATTTTTATTGCCACATCACACTGATTTCTCTTGATTGCCTTGTAAGTGTTCACGCCAAATTCTCTGCGAAGCTGCGCGTCAATGTCGCTGTACACAAGCTGTCGTAATGAATTGTCTTTGTATGCCGGTGCATCCTTGCCGCCCAACATGGGAACAACTTTCTGATTCTTTGCCTTTGTGATTTTCTGGCATTCCAGCGCGAGTAATGGCATATCTCTTTTGAACTCCTGTAAGTCATCGTTGACAGCGTCAATCTTTTCTTTAAGTTCGATATTGCCCTGTGCAAGAATCTGGATTTTGTCATCCATAGTCCATGATGGTAATTTCGGCTTTTCGAAATACTCATCCACCAGTCTGTCATACACTTCCCACGCCTTGTCGGTGTTCAGCGACTTTGCGTGGAGGAATGCTCCTTTTTCTGTCCAGAGATAGAGTTTATTGATTCTTGACGATTCGTCAAAATGACGATTCGTTTTAAACTCTTTTAATTCCTCACCTTCAAGACATATAAAATGTTTTCCCTCGATATATCTTTCTTTATTCCTTCCGAAATTTTTTGAAATGATTTTTACATCAGTTTCATATGCTTCTGCGATCTGCTGTGTAGTGAGAACTCGAATGTTCTTATACTCTGTTACTGTTAAGTTATTCATTTTTCTCCTTTCTGCTTCTTATTTATTGAAAATATTTTTCCTATGTGTTAAAATTATTTCATTCCCTGATAACGGGCAATGAAAGGAGCGGTGTATTTTGACCAAACTTTTGAATTTGCCCTGTTCCTTATTGTAGGTCGCAGGCAGAGTGAACTGCGTTATCAAAGTACGTTAAGCAATTTTGTTCACCTCACTGAACAAAATTCCTACATTCGTCAACTAATGGGCAGCTAAACTTTTTAACTTAATCGCAGAACCAAAACTGCGTAAGTGGCGAAGTGCTTCAAGAAACATTTGGTGCCACAGATGTGATCAAAAGTAAAATTACTATTGATCTGCAAAACACATAGGGTAAACAAATTCGGGCAAAAACTGGTAGGATGGCACTCCTGTCAGTTTTTTGCTATTCATTTCTAAACAAGTATTCTATATCGTACTCTGGAAAAAGTTCTTTTTTTGCAGTTATCACTTCTGGAAACGTAAAAGGCGTTTTCCCTTTTATTTTGTTCTGTACCGTTCTCTCATCAACTTCCAGAACTTTTGCAAACGCTCTGATTGTGATTCCTTTATCGTCAAGAACACTTTTTAAATTATTAAGCAATTCATTACCTCCTTTCTGGTTAAGAACTTTGAACTTTTTCTTTAAAAAAATAGTCCTGTATATCATCAGCAGAAAGTTCTAACAGATTGACTGCTTTGCAAATATCTGACTGTTTCCAAAACAGCTTTCCATTAAGCTTCAGTGATAATGTACGTTCTGACCATTTCATAGCGTTTGCAAAGGAAGCCTGGCTATCATATTTTTCAATAATTCTTCCCTTAAGCTTACTATAATCAAATGCCATATTCCACTCTCCTTTCTGGTTCAATATTTTGAACTGGCTATAATATAGCACCTCTCACACGCTGTGTCAATACATTTTTTCAATATTTTTAACTTTTTTGTTTTAAGACTTGAACTTTTGTTTCATATATGATATATTATCGTTAGAAAGCGAAAGGAGTATAATAAAATGGAAAAAGTTAGTTCATCAGAAAGATTTAAGACTTTGATGGACGAACGCAATCTGAGACAGGTTGATATTCTTAATCTTGTTCGTCCATATTGTGAGAAATACAATGTGAAAATGAATAAGTCAGATATTAGTCAGTACGTTTCTGGAAAGACAGAGCCCAGTCAAGAAAAACTGGTTGTCTTAGGAATGGCATTAAATGTTTCAGAGTCGTGGTTAATGGGATTTAATGTAGGACGTGCCAGAAAAGACACATCTAATCAGGCAAAAGAAGATTTTAATCTGATTTCAAAATTCTCATTATTAAGTGAACGTGACCAGAAAATTGTTTTAAGTCTAATTGATTCCATGCTTTCTAATTAAAAAAGTGGGGCTCAATCGCCCCACTTCTCCAGAAATAACTTTATGAATGTGTACAGGTATTCTAATGTACCTGTCTTTTTTATTCCATTTATCATCCCAATAATCTCTTTCTTATAATCCATGAATAGCCCTCCCTGTCACAACTACCACCTACACTAAAATATATGCCGGCTTGTGGAAAATAGAACTGAACATTAGTTCGTTTTCATCGTTATACCACCGATATTTCCCCTTGGCAACTGCCAAATATACACATGGACTTTTGCTATTTCGTAGGCAAACTTCGCAATCTCGAAGAAAATTATGCTTTCGTGAATATAACATCTGGCATTGCAAATTTCCTTGATCTCGCTCAACTCCTGCATCTGGGCGAAATGAATTTGTTCCGCAGCTTCATTTGCGATCTGTGCATCCCTGTGGCGGTGCTCTGCTATATCATGTGATGGTATATGCACTGCGCAGAATATTTCGTAAAATATCAGGACAAGTACGACTATCCTGTATCTGTTCTTCTCCATTACTACCAACTCTTTCTAAAAAATATATCACGCATTATAGCACAAGCTTATGTGGTTTTTCCGGAAAGTGCAAAATCGTGGAGTTTTTATGCAAAAATATCCTGCTTTTTTTGATATTTTACTATGCATAGTTTGTATGAAGTGGTATAATATTGTAAAATTTTAACAAGGGAGGGGATTGTATGGGACTGATAAAGTGTCCTGTATGCGGAAAAGAGATAAGTTCTGACGCTGGCAGATGTATTCATTGCGGCCATCCGCTTCACCAAGCGCAGATTAAACAAGTACCGGAAAAGAACTTGTGTTATAGCAATGCACATTGGTTTTCTTATGTATTTGTTGGGATTATGATATTTTTCTCCATTGGGTATTATTTTATGAACAATGGAATTAATATTTGGACAATTATATTTGCGCTGATCGCTATTGGTTCGTTTCTTACTTTTTACTCAAAATCAATCACTTTAACCAATAAGGCAGTCTATATACGCAAAGGCTTTTTCTTTACTCACAATGCAGATATTCCTTTAAGCCAGGTATCATCCATAAGTAACGACCAAGGGCTTTTAGGCAGTCTATTTAATTACCAAACGGTCACAATTACTTGTGCCGGAAAGATATTCAAAATGGATATGATGAACAATGTCGAAAATTTGAAGAATGAATATATCAAGATTCACTCTGGAATGGATTGGAGAACATTTTAAACGACTACCGGCAAATATAGAGATAGTTTTAAAAATTATTATGAGAAGCGAAATTGTTATGATGATTTTGCTGTAATACAGTATATGAGATTTCTTTAGCAGAAAAGAGGGTTTATATGAAAAAGAGAGTTTGTGAGATTATAATGATCTGTACTTTTTTATGCGTTTCATCTGTCAATGTTGGTGCCACTTCTTTTAATAACATCAATGAAATGTTTAATAAGATCAATGGCGAAGATGGGTTTGTCGAAGCATCTGAATGTATGATTAACAAAAATACTAAGTCCTTACATCTGACTGTTGTTATAAATGAAAATGTGTCAGATGGCGGAGTCAGTACATTTGCGTCAAAGGTTTCTAGCACATTGTCAGAAGCATCTCAGCAGGATTGGTATGATTATGATTATGTTACCGATGATTTCTATAAGAGTGGTTATGATGGAGTAGTTCTGACAAACGTTTGGGATTTTAAAAATGATACTCTGGCTTGCTCAATTTGGGATGATTCACTATCAATCACGCGTCTTTCAGACGGAACTAAATTAAAAGAAGCTGTTTTAAAAGATGTGGGAAGTGAAAATTCTGATTCTCAGGAAAACGAGTCTCTTGACGATGTTGGCAGGCTAAATCCGGGAGTTTATGTTGTCGGTGAAGATATTCCTGCTGGGAAATATGCTTTTACAATAACTGACGGAGTAGGAGTTATCAGCGTATATGATAGTTATGACGATTATAAAAATGATAATTATGAACATTCAGAAGAATATCCTGTTGCTTCAAAAAAATATAAAGAAAGTCTTGACTCTGACTTAGAAAGCATTAATTCTTTATATTCCAGCGAAATTGGAAATCTACCGTTAGAAAATGGAATGTGCGTAAAAATAGATACTGTTTCAGTTCTGTATTTAGCGAAATAAACAAGAGGGGCAACCGCCCCTCTTTCTCTTTGCCTGTCGTTCTTGCAGGCAGTTCCTTTATCCACACATCCTCCCGGACACAGAAACCATATTTTGCGAATTATGTCAAACTTTAATGCTTTACACTAACAATTTTAAGTGCTACACTTTGTTTGTGGGACAATAATACCACGAACAGGAAGAAAAATGTGTGTGCTGTCAAAAACATGGCGTTTTTTGACAAAATTGAGACTACGAAAGGAGGGCGCGCATATGAGAATAGCTATATGTGACGATAATTTGCTTGAAGTTGACTTGTTTAAAGAGCACATATCGGGATTCTTACGGCGCAGAGGAGATTACCGCTATGAAATTAGCGAGTATTCGGCAGGTTATCCGCTTATCGAGGATGTTAAAGAGGGTAAATGGTACGATGTAATTGTACTGGATATGGTTCTGGAAAAGGAGAACGGTCTGGAAATTGCAAACCAGCTCCGGGATGTTGGATATGATGGAAAGATTATATTCTGGACAGCCGACGATTCTCATCTGCAAGAGGCATTCGATGTCGGTGCTATGCAGTATGTGGTCAAGGGCAAGGAATACGGCAGAATATACCGAGCTATTGACGAGATTCTGTCACAGATGAAAGATGAAACATTGACGTTCAAATTCCGCGGGCAGATTAACCGGCTCAAATATGATGAAATCGAGTACATTGAAAGCCAGGCAAGGGTCTGTCATATTTTTGCGACAGATAACCGATGTTTCGTGACCACTTGCAAACTGAACGATCTGGAAGAAAAGCTGTCTGATAAACGGTTCTTGCGCTGCCATCAGAGTTATCTGGTGAACATGGATCACATTCAGTCGGCAGGTGATAATTTTGTCATGGATTCCGGGGATGTTGTTCAGATAAGAAAAAATGGGGCAAGGGAAATCAAAGAAAAATATGAAAATTACATAATGAGATAAATAAAAACCGCCAGCGTCCGGAGGGAATTAACCGGGCTTACTGGCGGTTTCTGCTCACAAAGGGTGAATGTATGGAACGCATTTATTATAGCATTCTATACAATATGCCGCAAGTGTCATTTGGCCATTTCTGTGATTCTTTTAAATGTTCCTTTCGGAATAAATTCAAATACAAATCCCTCATCATTCGGATAAGGGATACGGATGAAGTACCATCTTAACCCTTTACTGTCAGTTTCCACATACTTCATTACCTCTACAACTGCGCCTTTTTTCAGTTTTGGAAACAGCTTTGACGGGCTGTTTTTATTTGATTTTGCATAACATTTTGTGTCTTTTTTTATCTGTGCAATGTAGGCTCTGGTGTTCTGTTTTTTGACTACATCCGAGTCTGAATCTGACGTTGTATTTTTAACTAAACTGTAATTTGGAGTGCAGAATTTTGTTCCCGGAAGGTTGCTATTGTAGTAACTTTTCTGGCATACACCACCGCCATTTGCAATAACATCAGATGCGCCAGACGTATTCCCTTCGACTGTCCAGAACTGGTCGCCAGATACTTTTGTCACGAGCCCTGTGTGTACAAATTCCCGTTTTTTTGCATTCCAGAAAATAACAATATCGCCAACTTTTGGATTAGCATTTAAGGTGAAATATCGTTCCATGTCCGGGCAGTATACATATGGCCAGTGTTTTAAAAGTTTTTTTGCTGTTTCCAATCCGAATGCTTTCATAAAGCACCATGCAATAAATACAGCGCACCAATATGAGCCATTCCATTCCGGCAGAACATCTCTCCAATACTTGGTAAAATTCGCTGATCCGGCGTTTGCTGTCTTGCTGTCAAGCTGGCTGTTTGAAGCTTTTTCCAGATAACCATCTTCATTTTTCGCAATCTTAATCACTTTGTTCTTTGCTTCTACTATTGTCATGTCTGTTTCCTCGCTTTCTGGAAAATGTGTTTTTAGTGCATTATAAACAAATCTCTGCCTGTCCTTATATGCTCCCACTTGGTTCCCTGTGTCGGTCTGGCAGGCTGCATAGAGATTGTCGAGCGTATATGGCTTCTGGGTCTTTGCCAAAATCCTCGTTACTGCTCCCTGTCCGCCCTGGTGCCTAAAGTTCACGCACATGGCTTGCACTCTAGCGTCCGTAACGCCCTGTTTAAGGGCTTCATCTGCATAGGTGGCTAATTGTTCATCCATAAGGCTATCTTGGCATTTAATACCCAAATCGGACGAAATAAGGGCAACTATAGTATTAGCAAGCTGTGATACCCTGTAAATATTAAAGCATTCCCAGTTTGCGGTCTGGACTTGTTCGAGAAGTCTTACCTTGTCTATCTTCTCCCACTGTTCCGGGCTGGCATCGTAAATTCGTTCCAGAAGCGTTTTTGCTTCGGTTCCGTACCACTGCCCTGCCCCGATTGTAATTGCATGTTCTTCAGAAGAATTGGTGTAGGCTTCCGTGAAGTCCGAATAATCCTGCTGTCCGTAAACCTGTCCACCGGTTTCGACTGCATAAATAATCTTCCTGAGAACTGCTTTCTGTTCGTTTGTCATTACAATTCGCTCCTTTCATTGTTTTCGAATCTGTATTTTTGCTGAATGCTCGGATATTTATTGCGATCAACTTCGCTCATGAACATATCAAGCGGTCTGGCGTATAATTTCCTGCTTCCATACAACGCCCTGTAAATCATCATGTTTTCTTTACTTTCCGTATGTTCAGCCAATCCAACAATTTCATACAGATAGTCATTTATTCCCGGATTCCTGATTGTTTCCCGTTTGAAATGTCTTACGATTGTTCCTGGTTCTGGGATGTTCCTGCCATATTTATTCATGCACGTTGCTCCTTTCTGTTAAATATGCCTTGTAAGCTCCGTATCTGCCCCTAGAATCAATTTTTATATGTCGTTCGAGGATTTTATCGAATTGAACGTAAAATCGTTATATGAGTCAAATACACGGTAGATAATAAAAATGGTTCATTTTGGGCTGAAATGAATTAAGAATGTCAGGGTCAAATTAGCCTAATTTGACGATTAATATATATCTCGTATATATATTAATTATATTCTTATTCTATTTCTTATTCTTATTCTATTGCGTTACATTGCGTTACTGGTAACGTTATTGTAACGTTACATTGAGATATTATGTAAACGAAAATTGCTTGTTGACAGAAAACTTTCATCTGTTTTTTTATAATTTCTAAGATGATTGATTTATTCTGAAAACAAGCAAAATTCACGTTTACAAATTATTCATTTTTTATCTTTAATATAGTTACATTTTAGTACGGTCAGGGCTGAGGATTTGAGGTTATTTTGACAAATAAGGGCTTATTTCAGTTTTTCTGGAAAATGCGCTCTTATTTGCGGTTTTGGGGTTCTTATTTGATAAAATTAGCACTGAAATAAGCAAAAGAACCTGTTGCGGCTCTATTTGTCTGTCCACCATTTATCTGGATTATTCCGCATGACAAGCAACCAATCTTTCATATCTCTTACGTTACTGAAAAGTCTGGCTGGATAGTAATAATATTTACCTTTTTCCTCATCAACGGATACCTGTGGTGCGCTTATATCAAATACTCCCACCTGTTTGTCACTGTCTTTAAACCAGAACGGTTTCTCTTCAAATGCTCCGCCCCATGAGTAAATTGGCTCGGATGATGTTTTTGTGTAAAGACGATATTTTTTCCAGAGATCCCACTCGAACTGATCCGACCCTCCCGGTGAATCAGAAGGAAATCTGATCTCCCGGTCGTATCCGGTATTTGCTGTCATACTATACCGGCACGCTGGAAGCACTGATGCTTCAGTGCTATAAATCCCGGACTCTAAATAATCATCTACGGCGGCGGCTGTAACCATATATTTTCCATTTACTACCCGTGTGCAAAATCCAAACGCCATTCTGCCTTTAAGATAGCCGTGTGCTGTTCGTATTGCAAATCCCACTTCTGCTCTCTTGTATGGCGTAGGGTCTTTAAATCTAGCGTAAAGTTCGTATACATCCCACCACTGGTCTAATTCAATTTCTTCTTTTTCCTTTCTCCACAAAAGCGTGTCGCCACCATAAATTTCGGTTGTTTCTATCCCATTGACAGGAAATCCAGTGATTTCCTGTCTGTTCAAAAACGCCTTATATATCATCCAATTAGCCCTCCTCGAATGTGAAATATAATGTATCTGTGCGGTCAGTTCCTGCGGCTACCAGAGCATCATAATCAGCTTTTTTTATTCGTTTTACGCACCTTAATTGTGCCTTTTTGAGTTCGGTTGAAGAACTTCCAGAGCTGTCCGAAAAGTCATCAATCGTTGCAATTCCAGATTCCGTTCCGTCCGTAAATTCTGCGTAACTGATTGTTGGCATTTCAGACCTTGTTCTGTTGATTGTGGATGTGATTTCTGGTGTATTTTTGCCTAACTGCTGATTGTTTCCGTTGTACGGGGAATTGTTGGCAGTGTATGTGTCAATAAGCCCTGTAATGCCTAATCTCAGCGTTCTGCTCATGATATAGCTGTGAATCACCCACTGTATTGTAGAACCGTCTTCAGAAGGCTTGGAATGCGTCATTTCTACGGTTTGACCAACCATATTGAACGGATTTCCTTGTACTTCCACGGAATATCCCTGTGCCCGATAATACTGTTTTTTAATAATATCCTCTGCAACAGTTCCATAGCAGATTGCGTATTTCGGTTTTGTTCGGGTATAATCCCCGTACTCGTTAGCATCGTATGCATAATTCAACCAGTCTTGATTACCTACAAAAAAGCTATTACGGTTGTAGAATACATTCCTTTCATATGCATCTTGCGCAGTCGGTTCGCCAGATGTAAATACTTCACCGGATGGGTCGGGGTCAGTATAAACGTAGTTGAAATACCACACTCTTCCCTCAGTTGCCTTGAAACTTTTGAATCTGTCGAGATGTACTTCGGGCTCGTAAAAGTCAAATGTTTCAACGCCAGAAACTGTCGTGCCACGGTGTTTACAGTTCTTTTTAAGCTTTTTATACTCAAATTTTCCATCCCTGTTCATCCAGCCAAAAACATTGTTTTGCAGGCATAAATCTTCCAGTATATTTGCCACATTCATCTCAGAAGAGTTGGCAGTATTTGGCACATATGCATTATCGTATTTGAGTTTTGCATCGACTTGTTCAATACCAAGATACTTAAATAAAGCATCTCTGAACTGCTTCTGTGTAAACACCATTTGTTTGTCTTTTGTGTTGTTCTTATACCACCACGCAATATCGGTATTGCGCAATTTATACAGATAATCATACGCAACAATGGTTCGAACAAACGAATTTGCATCACGTTCTCCTGTCGCAATTTCGCCCGTGAAAATCTTGATTTCTGTGCCCCTGCATTCAAGATAAACTTCAATTTTTCCAGACGGATAAGTGGATTCATCTGTCCCGATAAACTGTTGATGATAACACTTGAATGTGATCTGGTTGGATATGCAGCCGCCAAAAATGAAGTATGCTTTATTGCACAATGACTCCTGTAATGACAGCGTATTGGATTGAATATTGTCATTTGTCAAATCTTCAAATTCGCCGTTTATCCAATGCACTTTTACGTTGATTGGGTCGGTATTATCTTCAAATGGATTCTTTCCATCTTTGGTTACTTTGATTTCAAATTCATCATATCCAACGAACGTTTCTATGCCGCCAATTTCTGTCTGATAAGACACTGTGATGGTTTTTGTCCCGGCTTTAGAACTGTCAAAACCAGAAACAGCGTAATCTGTGATTTCTTTCTCGGTTCCGTCCTGTCTTACTGCCACTACAGTTAACCCGGTTGGGTCGAACGATTCCCCAATTCTATAATAAATCTTATTTGGGTAATGAGAAATACGGATTCCGACAGTATCAGGAACCACTTCAACGGTAAACGTTGCAGTAAACGACTGATATGTAACCGTAATAGTCTTTTTTCCTGCTTCACTACTATCTAAATCAGACACAGTATATCCGTCTGTTAAAACTTCTTTTGAGTCATCTGTCCAGACTGTTGAAATCAGCATTCCGGAAGTGTCTAGCGTATCTCCTTTGGAGTATTCTACCTTAGTTGGCAAAGCCGTGATTTCTATTTTAGTGATTTCTATGACTACAATATCAAAGGTAGTGGATTGTGTTTCGTAAGCTACATTAACGGTCTTAACTCCAGCGGTTGACATATCTGGATTTGATAATGTGTAGCTTGTTGTTTCTTCTACTCTTCTGTCGTCATAAGTTGCATTTACAATCAATCCAGAGCTGTCAAATTCTTCCCCCTTTTTGTATTTTAACTTATGCGGCAATGAACTAATCTCAATTTTGACAAGTTGAACTTCCACCCATTCAACTGTTGCATTTGAAGCCGCCCAAGGGGAGCCAGGTATGGAATCTTTTGTTTGGTTAATTTTAATCGTTATACCAGAACTACCATCGAAAGCACCACTAGCAATAGTTTTTACATTTTTTCCAATATATACTGTTTTTAATTTTGGGCAAGATTGAAATAGTGCGTTTCCAAGTTCTTCTATTGACAAATCATCTGAAATCGTAAACGTTTCAAAGCCACATTCACTAAAACAATAATCTGGAATTTTTTTAATCTTATTAGATAATTTTATCGAATTTAGTGAGGTGCATCCGCTAAAAGCATTTGCACCAATTTCCGTAACACTATCCGGAATAGCAACATTATTCAGAAGACCGCAACTGGTAAAACAGGAAACAGGAATACTTGATATACCTTTCCCTATTGATATGAATCTTAATTCTGAACATGTGGCAAATTGACCAGTGCCATTCCATTTTACAGTCCCGTTTAAAGTCAATGTTTCAATGTTCTTCCCACTAAAAACATTACTATAAATAGTACCTCCGCGAATAACTAGATTTTTGGCAGAAATATTATATATAGTACCTCCTTCGCCAGACGATGCAAATACCGCATTTTCGCCCCCTATTTCCAAATTTTCAAGAGCGCCCCCTTGAAAACAATATGGCATACTTTTGAGTGTCGATGGAAGAACCAAATTTTTCAATGAAGAACAACCGGAGAATGTACTTCCTCCAATTTCTTCGAGTCCTTCGTAAAATGTCAATTCTGACAGATTCGGACAGTCGTTAAAACAACCACTTGAAATTTTTACAAGAGATTCTGAAAAAGATAAAGATGTCCCTAGATATTTATTGAAGTTACCGGCACCAATTTCAGATATATCGTTTCCAAATACAAGATTTTCTAAGTTTGAAAATCTACTACCGAAATTACTCGGAATCTTAGTAATGCCGTCACTAAATACAATCTGCTTACATCTTGTGTATAATGAATTTGGACAGGCTATACCTTCTGCATTGTCAGATAAGTTATTATTAAATTCGCCGGTTCCCGAAATACTCAATATATTTGTTTCGAGATCGAATGTTGCAGTTACATCATCTTTAGTAGGCGTTCCGATTTTCACCGAAAAGGAGTCTAAAACTTTTGTTGAAACGGTCGTTGACACTCCAAAATACTCAACCGTTATCAGTAACGAGCCCGGTTCTGCGGCCACTACATTATTAACTGTATATCCACTTGTTACATACTCGAAGCCGTCCGAATATGAAACAGTTATGCTATATACGGATATATCTGTAGTTTCTCCAACAAAGTATGTGTCTGATGAATAGTTTCCGCCAGTTATACTCAATGGTTGCATAATTGTAACATCGAACGTAGTTGTTAATATTCCATAGGTTACCGTTATCGTATTTGTTTTTGGAGAACTGCTGTCAAACCCAGAATATGTACAATCCTTTGTAACATCTATAGTGTTTCCATCACTTGCCGTTGCAGTAACCACAATGCCCGTAGAATCAAATTCTTTTCCAATGTGGTAATTTGCCTTGGTCGGCATTGTAGTAACGGATATGGAGGTAATAGAGGCTTCCGAGACGGTAATCTCAAACGTTGTGGTTTTTCCAGATGCAGTGACGGTTATGGTCTTTGTGCCTGCGGAACTGCTGTCAAATCCCGATAATTCGTAATCTGTGACACTGACTGTTTCTCCTGTGCTTGTTGTTCCAGATATTTCAAGCCCAGTTTTATCAAACAGCTCTTTCTGATAATATGTGGTCTTATCTGGCATTTTGGAAACAGTTATGCTAGCGATTACTAAATCAGAATATTTTTCATAAGTAATCTCCTGAGATACGCCTGCATTTTTGACAAGAATTGAAATCGGTACCGTAGAAGATATAGAAATATTCAGATTTGTTATGGTTTTACCGTCAGTGATTGATGATATGCCAGTGTATGAACTGCTTGTAGGTCTCTGGACAACATTGATAAATAATGTCTGCCCCTCTATTAAGAATACTTCGTATTTCAGTGCATACGATGAAGATGTGCTTGAATAATATACATAGCCTTCAATCCTGATTTTGAGAAATCTTTTTCCTGAATCAAGTGTTCCATCCTGGCGGTAAACATAATAAATCGTGCCATCCCTATTCCAGATTTTGAGCTGTTTGGCATTCTGCCCGAATCCGATGAAATTGTTTCCAGAAACATATATGGTACTGGCGGTCTTGCCCGCATAAGTAAACCAATCAACACCTGTAACATTGACCACATCATCGTCATGTTTTGTGTTGTTGACAACAGCAGTCATCCCGGCTGTCGTATTCAATAAACTGTCAAAAGATACTGTATCTGCCATAATCATCCTCCCGTCCATAAAAATAAAAGAGCGCATGAGCTGTGACACCCATGCACTCTGGTTGCTAGTATTCGATCAGTGCGATTCTGATTTTGTTATATAAAATGTTATTTCCTACAATTCTGATAGGCTTGTATTCAACATCAGGCATATAAAAAACACCTGTTTTGTAGGTGTTTTCCTCGTCTTCCCAGTATGTGACCTTGTACTTCCGCTGTGTCTTATTGACTAAGCCTGATTTGAAAACAGACTGCATTTCTATTTTGTCCGGCAACCACATCGGTCGCGTGTTGAAGTCTATTTTCGTCTTAAAATTCGGACTTGTGTCCCTGTGCAAGAGATTGTTTAAGTCTCTGTACGCTTCTAGCTCTGTTCGCTGATTCGGAGTTGAGGAGTAATCGTCATAGGCTAAGAATTTGTTCGGGAGAACGCTTCCCCCGAACTTTAAAAGCCAACCTTGGAAACTACTTCCTGAGATAAAGTCGCTCATTCTATCACCTACCCTTCAAATATTCCGTATCCATTACGATTTCTGAACTGCTGATTTTCCTCTTTCAGATATCCAACCAGATGCCCGTCTGCGTAGATTGCCATACCGTTCAGGGCGTTTTTGACCGCCTGTCCGATCATCTGGTTATTGTCAAACGTGTTACTACTGATTGCCATGATTTCTTTTCGAATATCATCCACAAAATCATCTGTATCAACGGACATTCTGCTCTTTACTTCCTGATATGATGTACTCCTTGTGATAATGTCTGCGGATGGTGTGTTAATCTTTTGCACTTCTGCGCTTATATCATTGATGGTTGATTCGACTTTTGGAAGCATATTCTGCATACCGATTTGGAAGCCCTCAACAGTGAATCCGCCGAGTTCCATCATTACCTGTGACGGGCTGTGAATTTTAAGAACTCTGCGGAACGTATTTGATATATTTTGCGCGATTTTTTGCACGTTTGCATAAAGCTGTTGTGCCGCGCCTACGATTCCATTGCTTAAGCCGATGATAGAGTTCCAACCGACATTATACAGGTTTCCAATAGAATTACTGATTCTGATTCGGATTCTTCCAAACCATGTAAACGCCGAAGAAAAGCCCGGCTCTAATCCATTCTGGAAGCCAACTCCACAATATTTTGCCAGCTGCTCAAACCATCTGGACGGGGAGTGAGAATCAAGAGACTCTTGTGCTCTCTTCTTAACATAATCATCAAATAGGCTCTGAGTCGCAATACCGAGCGCATCTTTTTGGCTTTCGTATCCCTGCATAACTCCCTTTATGGAATTTTCGCCAATTTCTTTTCCACTGGTTTTTGCTGTACTTCCTGCTTCTGAACTTGCAGTTGTAATGGTTTCGTTTAGTTTACTGGTAAGCTGACCACCATTCTGAGCAATCCCATCACCACATGCCACAATCTGATTTTTCCCAAGTTCTGCAAGTAATTCAAAACCGGAGTTGCTATCCAAAACGCCATTGATTGCTCCTTGCAGAGTTGAATCCATTGTACTTTGCAGAGTACTTTCATAGTCGGAAATACCTTTTCCAAATTGTATCATCTGACCGTTTGCTAAAGTATAGTAACCGTTCTCGTCTGGTTCCAATCCCTTTGCAATTTCCTGATAAATCTGCAATGCTTTTTCGCCGAGAATTTGTTTTCCGTTTTCCCATATGCCGCCCATTTCATCAATTGCATTTGCTGTGTCTGTTACCAAAGTTGCAAAATCAACGGCCTTGATAAGTGTCTGGAATCCTGTAAGCTGTTCTGAGATATCCTCAAATGAGACATTATTGATTCGCTCCGCCATTTTTGAAAACTGATCAGAAGATGTTTCCGCTGTATCTCCAAGGTCTTTAACCGGCTCGTTCACTCCTGCTATCGCATTCTCAAAATCTTCGGATGAAACTCCGAGATTATTAAGTTTAAGTTCGAGTTCAAACAATGCCTGCTCTGTGCTATATCCGTTATCTTTCAATTCAGAAAGGAACGTTAATAAAGGATACGCCTGTTCACCAGAAAGCTGACTTGCACGAACCAGACTAAGAATGGCATCTTCATACTCCTGAAATACCTTTAAGTCATCCTCTGTAAGCTTATCTCCGACTCCAAATATATCTTTCAGCCATTCATCCATAGCTCCCGAGAAATCACCTTTTTGATATCCAAATACATTATCTTCCAGAAATTCCCCAAAGGTTTTATCTTCGCCGCCGAACAGATGGACGCTTATCCATTTGCCAAGGTTGAATCCTGCCATTGCAGCTGCTAAAACTGTCATGGAATCAGCAAAGCCTGCAACAAGTGTAGAGCCGAGTCCAGAACCGAAGAAGGTCTTCAATACCCCGCCGGCTGTAGAAAGAACTGTTCCTAAGCCGCCAAAGATTGTTTTAAGTGCCCTGATAGAACTAACTACGCCGATTATTTTTTTAGAAAATTTAAGCGCGCCTTTTACCGCAAGAAAAGTTCCAAGTGCATATCCCAACGCTTCTATTTGCTTATCGTCAAGCAGACTCAAAACTTTTGCAAGCGCTTCAAGAGCAACTGCTAAAGCGTTAATTAATGGAGCGCCAATGACGTTTACCATTACATCGAAAAAATCAACAAAGGCATCTCCGAAGCCCTGCGCAAATGGTTGAAAAACATCCCATACATCACCGATTGTTTTTACCAAAAAGCTCCAATCGACATTATTAATAAAGTTTGAAACTGTATCTTTTAGCTGACTTATTTTGCCCCATAGCCATTCCCAATCAACATCAATTACTCCGAATTTATCAAGTGCGACAACAGTAAGACCTAGCCCAGCCGCTATTGATGCATATGGGTGAGCTGCTAACACAGCAATGCCTTTACCTATTGCTCCATCTTTACCGAAAATGTCCCCGAACCATGTAAGCCCTTTGAATGCCATAAAGGCAGTCAGAAGCTGTCCGAGAAAATAACCTATAGACTGCGCTTGTTCTGGTGAGAATGACGCGATAAACTCTTTAAACTTGTCAATCAGATCAGGAAGTTTATTGACTCCGTCTGCCGCCTTGTCAAAGAAATCATCAAAGAAATTAAGCAATCCTGTTCCGACATTCTCAGCAAATGGCTCTAACGCATCCCATAACTGAACAAGGGAAGCGTTGATTTTATCCCAGTTGATTTTTACAAGGAAATCGTTGAAAGCATTAATTAACCGCGGTAATCCTTTTTCCCCAAGTGTCCACTTGCCAAGGGGAACCAAGAAATGCTTCCAGAAATCTTTCAGTGCTGTCCATGTAAAATTCCGGAACTGTTTCAGACCGTTGTTCCAGAGGTTTTTCAGTGCTCTTGTTGTAGGCTTTGCGGCTTCTGCAAGCTTACCAAATATGTCTGTAACCTTGTTTGCGAACGCCATAGCCTTATTTTCCATGGAATTGTAGGCAGCATCCCACTGTTTCTGGTATTCGTCTAACAGGCTATTTAACGCGCTATTAAGGATTCCTGTATCAAGGGCGGATGTGTCAAGAGCTGGTGTTTTGATCTTAGAATTTGCAAGGTCTGACAGAGAACTGTCATCTTTGCTCATAACCTCTAATTCATCATAGGATGAAAGGAACTGTTTCAACTTTTTGGCGTTTTTAGTTGCATCTTTCAGGCTGTTACTGGTGTCTTTTGCAGAGCTGTCTACATCTGAAATCCCAGAATCATCTATAGAATCCAGGGCTTCTGACAATGCATCTACGTTATTTCCTGAGGATGTTCCAAAATTCCACTGTTTTAATTTGTCTTTGATTCCGAAAATGTCTATAATGTGGTTTGCCAATCTTTGGAACGCAATTACCAAACCGTTTAAATATGGAAGGACGCTTGCAACCATTGGGAGAAAAATGCTTCCGATTGTTTGAGATAACAAAGCTAAATTTTGTCTTAAAATTCTAGCTTGGTTGGCAGGACTGTTGATTGTAATAGCTAAGTTAGCCCACGCATGGCGCGAGGAATCCAGTATTACGATTGTTCTCAACATTGCCTTGCTTGCCTGGTCCATCTTAGAAACGGCGGTTTGTATTCCAAGATTACTTGCTACTTGCTGTAAATTTGCATTACGGATATTGATTCCATATTTATCTACAGCACGGCTCATACCAACAAGTCCAGAAGTCATGTTGTCATAAACTTTGTTAAAATCTTCATTCCTGATTGAAGCGAGGTCGGCTCCGATCATTGTTAAGGCTTTAGAAAGCTTTTCGGCTTGGTCTGATGTTGCGCCCATTGATGAAGAAATCTGCGCGAATGTAGCTTGATAATTCAGCAGTAAACTTGGGCTCATTCCAAGAGATTTTCCTGTTGTGTTTTCAGAAAGCAATCCCTCACTTGAAATATCATACCCGGACATCTTTGAAGTCAGTTCTCTGGCACGTTCACTAAAAGAATTTGCATATTCTTCAGCGGAATCATACCCAGCTTCTTTCCATGAGGTTTTCGAGCTATCAGCCACCTGTTGAAAGGCATTTTTGAAATAGTCCCAATCTTCAAGGAAATCCGCGGAACTTTTGACTGCACTTGTAATTTTCGAAGCTGCCGTTTTCAAAGTCCAGAATTTAGCGATCAGAGACATAATGCTTGGACTGCTTTTCTTTGCTTTTGAGCCTACATTGCCAATAGCGTTTCCAAGGCTATTAACCTTTCGTACTGCCCCGGCTGCTCCTTGTCCTAATCGGCTAAACACATTTGATGTATACCGTGCTGCCCTGCCAGCGTTTCCGCCTGCATTTGATAATTGAGCAATAGCCTGCGTCATCTGTATGGTATTCCGACTGATTTTGGGCGCGGTGCTCATTGTCTGGAAGAATGATTTAAGACTATTCGCTAAATCTTCAAGATGTTCTGCTGTCTTTCCGGTTTTATCCCCTGCGTTTGCTAGTTGAGATATTGACTGAACAAACGTATTAATCGGTTGAGAAACGTCACCTATTTTAGAGAATGAAACTGTGATTTTTCTAAGCTCTTTGCCGAGATTCGGAAGCTTAGATGCAACTGTATCAATAGAACCACCTGCATTTGCCAATCTCGCAAGTGAAGAAACAAACCGGTTCACATTGTTTGATACGTCTGGAATACTGCTAAGACCAGATAATTCGGAAATCATGTTCTGAATCTTTCCAGACACATCGCCTGTGGAGTTTAATGTTTCGTTCAGTCTGCAAGTTGCATTTACGAATGAGTTTAATCCGTTGTTTCTCAAGTTCAGGCTACCGAGCGCACTCATAGACTGAACAAACTGTTGCAATTGACTGTTTATCGTTGATAAATTAAGCCTGTCTAATTTAAGTGCTTGAACAGCAGAATTGACCGTGCCTGCGGAAGCTGAAAAGTCTCTAAGATACTTGATGCTCTCAGACATACGACTACTCAGGTGATTCAGTTTATTACATAAATCATCAATGGATTTACTTGCATTTGATACGTTACTGCTGACCTCTATCGCAAGGCTATCTATTGTGTTGTCAGGCATATAAGCACCTCCTTTATTTCAAAAAAATAAAGGGCAAGCAAGACTACTATTCATCCTGCTTGCCCTCTTCATTACCTATTTCAGATATATTTGCATTTGCCTGCCTGATAAGAAGTTCGTAGTAACGTTCTTCTTGTCTTAGTTCTGCTTCTGATTTCTTCGGCGTATCTGGATTATGTTCAACCCAATTATTTTGTTTTTCCTGCGTAATTGGTTTACTTGGATAACTAGCCTTTCTTGGAAATATCACACACGAAATACTTGCTTTCATATACAGTCCGGTCAGCCATGACTGATAGTCCATGTTTATTAATTGCGACTGGATTTCTTCGTTTTTTAAGATTCCATACTGTTCTATACGGATTCTTAGGTCTTTCAGGGTACTTCTGAGAAATTCTTTTCTTGACATCCCAATACGCACAGCCATTGGATATAATTCATCCCAGATTATTTCGCTGTAGCTTTTTTCAAATGATCTGTCGGCTTCTTCGGCGCTTTCTTCGCTTTCATAGAGTCCATTGCCGCATTCATGTTGTCCATGAAGGTTTCCAGACCGGTTAATTTGAAAAAACCATCTTCCTCCATTTGTTCAATGCACATAGAAAACAGGCCGTAGAAGTTTCCCTGTTCATCGTCTTTATGCTCGGCCATATACTGTGCTGCAAGTTTTTTGGCGGTCTCTAAATCCGGGACAGTGCCATCACCGTCAGAGTGGTTGCCGTGATATTGGAGCAATCCGGCATAGAACGCATTGAGTGCAGTATTTGGAATGCTACTCATTCCAGAAACCATTTCTTTAAGGCTTCTGTCTGTTCCGCCACTTGTGGAAACCAGCATATTCATTACGGATTTCACACAATCATCAAACAGTGATGCTTCAATTCCATATTCAAGTTTGTAGTCTTTGCCGCCGATTTTTAAAACTTTATACATATTATTTGTCCTCCCAAATGTGTTTAAAGGCCGCTGTCAGTTGGAACTACTGCTTCACTCGGGCCGACATATTCATTGATAGTAAGAGACATTTCAACGGTTAACAGACCGTTCTGATCTCTTGCCGGTTTAGGAATGATTGTCGGCGGCTCGATTTTGGTGAAGAATGCTTTTTTGAGAGACGGGAAGTATTCTTCATACCACATGGATTTTCCCTCTGTTTTTGCTGTTTTGTATTCACTGATTAAAGATTCCCATTCAGCGATAGTTTCATCGGTTACGTTCACAGTTACGTTGAATGTGCCACCTGTGGAACCACGTCCTGCAATAGTTCTTTCAACTTCATCTTCAAGTGCAGAAGCGTCAATTGTCTCTACATCAATTTTGATCTCGTCAGAAGCATTAATTCTGTGGAGAAGTTTAAAAGTTGTCGGTTTAGTACCTGCTGTTGTTTCAACTGCATATCCAGTAAGCGAACCAACGGTACTTACGCCTGCTATATTTCCTTTTGCTGCCATACTCGGCTCCTTTCTGCTTTTTCAGCTATAAAATCACAATAAAAAAGAGCCACATGGCTCTGATGCGTAACCCTGCATCCGGGAGATAAAAGGATCACCGTCCTTTCTATTCATCTGTGCCTGTTTTCAGTTCTGGAAGCCCTGCTACAGATGTAAGCAAGGATAAAACGCCGGAAAGAATGGACGCGGATACGACCATCTTCCAGTCAACGCTTCCAAGGACTGTCGCGGTTCCGATTGTCGCAACTGCTGTCTGAGCAATTGTCTTAACAGCTCTGATTCCCGCAGCTTTCAGCCATTGTAATTTATCTTTACTCATAGGGACACTCTCCTTTCTTTTTTTGATATAAAAAATAGAAGCTGTTACGCTTCCAATAATTGCCCGGTGTAAATTCTGCTGTACCGGCTTATGATTCGTTTGAAACTCTTTTCGGAGTTTGCAACTTCTTCCGGCCCGTATGTTCTTCGGAATCCCATAGAAATCATGGCTTGATGACTTTTGCTGTCGATTTCGTATGCAGTCGATAAAGCCTTTGTCCCAGATGCGTAACTTTCCGTTTGAAATGAAAGAACCGTTGCGCATTCGTGACCTTCAAGGCTTGTTGACTGTGTGGGATTCCCCATCATGAATAATCTGGCGTATTTCGTTTTACCAGATGCTATTGTCTGACTTTTCTCCATGGAAAAATTGCCTTTGCCAACTGCCGGTTGAATATCTTTACTCCACCTAGAAAATACTTCTGATACTGGGTTGTTAATCGCGTCTGGCATTTTATATCACCCCGCCTGTTCTAACATATTCTGAGACTGGTCTTAAGGAAATCTCTTATTTGAGAATATCCCCATCCGCAGTCAATCAAACCACTAACAAGCATTTCCTTTGACTGGACAGCTTTTAGCTCTTCTTCTGTCAAGAAATCTCTCAGATTATCTTTTGTAGACAGTCCCTTTTCCTCTCGAAGCTGTTTTGCGGTTCTTCCAAATAAAGTTCGGTACACCATATCCGTATACGTTGAATACGCATGACCATGCATTCTCTCGTTTTCCTGAGATTCTTTAAGCGCATTGGTCAACGCCTGCCTTACTGCAATACCTTTGTCCCGTTCTCTTATTTTACCAATAAGAAGTTTTTCCATTTCATTGAACTGGCGAATATATCCCTCTTTAAACTTCATTGCTTTTTCGCCGGTATATCCCATAGCAACAAGCGTAAATCCGTCTCTTGTCATGTAATACATCGGCATTTTTTTACCTTGCAAATTGATATAAGAGGACTGTCCAAAATTGGATAGTCGAAAATCTTCGGAACATTCAAGCTCTCGTATATCTCTCAAAACCTTGCTATGCTCTTTTTCAAAAGTTTCTGCAATATCAAGGCTAGTAACAACACTTCTTTCTACTTTTTGGATGACCATTGTTCCTACAAACATGCTTACATTCTCCTTTTCTATGTTTTTTTTGCATGAAAAAAGCACCCACCGCTCCGGTAGATGCTTTTATATGTTACAGTATATCATTTTTAATAAATATGATTCCATATGATTACATAGTATATTCGTGTTTCTTCATGAACTGAATACTTCTTTTGCAATTTTTCTGATGCTCTGCATAATTTCTACGCTTGCTTTATATACCGGCATAGTAGCTTCGGTACCATAAGAGCGTACCCATTCGCCAGAATCCGCAATGTAAGTCCATGAATCGTTTTTGCCTTTGCCTTGTCCGTAGGAACCGATGGTGTAGCCCAGTTCCTGTCCTTTTGGATGTGGGCTGGTTCCTGCCGGGGTGTTGTAGTGGATTCCTGCGCCAAATTCTATGAATGCAAGCGATTTTCCCTCACACACAAGCGCCGCCTGAGAATAGTCACCAAAGTTATTGATTCTGATATAGGTGTTATGGTTTTTGTCAGAATCGCCTTGTGCCAATGCTATGTTTTCATCTATGACCGGGATTCCAAGTTCTGTCAATCTGCGGACAAATTCCTCATTCTTACTTACAAGTGACTTCTGATACGCTCTGAGCTGTTTTATTGTGTCCTGTATAGATTTCTGCGACAGTTCCATTTTGATAGTCTTATTCGCCATCTGAACCATCTCCTATATACTTAATACCGTATCGTGCCACATTGCCTTTCTGAGTATCAAGAATCTTTTTTAGGCGGTAATCTGGCGGTACTGTAGGCTCTCCGTCTTCACCTAAAACAAGTTCGCCTGCTTCATTCAGTTCCGGCTTGCAGTCTATCCAGAATACATCTGCAGTCTGCGGTTTAAAACTGCGGTCAAAATTCGTGATGTACCTATCGTAATCAGGAACATACCCGGCGGATAATTCCTCTGGCGTTCCGGCAGTCGCAGATACGGAGAGGTGATGTAATTCTGGTTTCTGATATCTCGGAATGGTATCTATCCCGTCAAGTTCTTCGATTACTCTTGACCAATATACTGTTTGCTTTTGGCGTTTTAATCCTCTCATGGCATTTCCTCCAAATCGTCTGAGTCTGCGTATTTTCTGCATTCATATTCCAGAATGTCTAGCTCTTTGTCTATCTCTTCCTGAGACTTGGTAGCTAATTGCATATTATATATTACAGACCAGAGTTTTGAAATGATCTGAAGTTTCGTCATTTACTCAGTAATTTCCTCCATGCCTGCATCAATAAGAAGCTTCTTTACCTTTTCTTTTAACAGACGTGGAACTCTATTGTATTCCTCTTTTGCTTCTTCAATAGTTTCTTTGCTTAAAATTTCAGTAACCCATAATTTTGCCATCATTTCTTTATCTCCTTTGCTCAATAACATTATAATTAAATTTCTACGCATAAACCTGTTCACTCATTTCCAGCAGGCAATCTTTCAACATTCCAATCTGTTCTGCCTGCTCTGCAAATTTCTGTTCAGTGCTTTTTTCTTCCTCCGGAATATATTTCAGATATTTTTCCGGGGATGCTCTTACAGCTTCCTCTGAAATTTTTTCCTGTTTTTCCCGGAACTGGTTAAAATCATATTCGAATACTGTCTGTTCTGTCTCCGGATCTGTATCCGGATAAGTTTCTGTAACAGTCTTTTCGTTCAGACATATCATTACATCCACGTTTCCATCAGGCAGCGCATTCCAGGTTACAGAATCCTGCTTTTCTGTAAATCTTGCTTTCACGACTTACCCTCCTTTTTGCTTTCTCAAATATCTTATCTACGTTATACTTTTCTCTGAAATATTCAGAATCAGAATGTTTGAACCATCCGTAATATGCTATACACCGGTACGCAAGATCTAATGGTATCGCTTTTCCTTTCTCCACATACTTCCCAGCTTTTACAAATGCCCTGCGTCCTCTCAGGAAAATACTCCGTCTTACCTCTGTGTGATCCCGATAGATTTTGAATCCCATCATGTCAATAGGTTCTCCATGATGTTTCCCGTCTTTGTCTATCCAGTCGATCTGGAACAACTTCCAATCTGGTTTTACCGTCAGATCTAAATACTCATTCATGTACTTAATCAAAAGCTTCATTGCTTTTCTTACGTCTGCCTTTCTGCTTCCAATCAGCAGGAAATCGTCCATGTAGAACAAGACATGATTAATCAGCCTGATTTCTTCTATTGTTCCGTCTCGGTGTTTCTTCCTCTTGAACAGCTTTTCAGCAGCATAATGATAAGCTGCGCTCAGATAATAATTACAGAGCCATTGGCTCAAGTATGATCCGATTGACAGTCCCTGATTGAATGAGTCAATTAAAACAAAAGCCAAATAAAGCAGGTCCTCATTTTTGACCTGCTTTTCTAACATTCTTTTCAATTTTCTCCTGTTGATGGATGGATAGCATTTCCGGACATCTCCCTTTGCCGCTACTCTGGTCTTGCCCGGATTCTTGCGGATCCAATTTTCAATTGCTTCTTTTCCATAGATCTGTCCTCTGCCTGGAATGCTCGCGCATTGATAAGTTCCTACTTTTCTTACAATTAATTCTTTTAAGCCGTTTGTGGCTACATAATCGTATATCTGCTGTTTTATGCACTCAACACCTATATCTCTTACTTTCCCTGAATTTCCATCCAGTCTTGCGCTTGTCTTTATAGGATTAAAAGATACTTTTCTAAGTTTTATTTCTTCTTCCAGTCCTGCCGCTGCTGTGCAGACTAAATTATGTAACCAGTCTTTAAGGTTTTCTTTTATAATCCTGTGTATCTGCCTGGCTGTAATGATATTCGTATAGTTTGCCAGAAATCTGGCTGTATCCATACGGTTCCATTTATCGCTTAGACATTCGTAGATACATGCGGTTATAAAGTTCTGATCTAATGTTATGTTTTTACAATACCGTTTCATTCGTTTCTTGATATAAGGGGGTTTCGGTTTTTCTACTCACCCCACGCATGAATCAACTGCATTCATGGTCCTTGTCTCAGGCCTCTATGCTCCCGATCACAAGGTTCGGCTTCAATCAAATTTCGGTGATGCCCCACGCTGCTGTTGCAGGCTCCGTCCTGCGGAGCGAAATGTAACACAAATATCAAATCATTTTCAAGAAAATCCGGAGACGATATTCCAGTACGCAGTGCCAACGCCATTGTTCGCATTCAGAATCCAGAGGCCGTAAATCGTGCCATTGTCCAGATTGCCCAGGGACAGCCAGGGAACAGGAACCGCTACCTCGTGTTACAAGTCCGTAATTTATTGCTATTCTGCTTTTTCGAAGTTGATTAGTTATCAGTTACATAGAGGGGACAGCCCCTCTGTCAGGCTGCCGCCTGCCATTCACCCCGTGTGCCGTTCGGTGAAACGCCGGAGACGACAGTCCAGGACGCAGTGCCAACGCCAAGGTTCGCACACAGAAGCCAGAGGCCGCAAAACGTGCCATTGCCCAGACGGCCCAGGGACAGCCATTCTCTTTGTCCGCTTGTACTTACATCTGTATACAGTCCGTTGCAGAATCCTGTTGTACTTCCGGCTTTTGTTTCCATCGGTACCATGATTCCCAGAGCTGGATCAACAAAGCATTTTGAGATGTATTTCCAGGATGCTGCAGTGTATGTTACCTGAGCCGCTACTTTCTTATATCGTGTCTTTGCTGCATTCATATCTGTTGTAAGCAGTGACGCATCCATGCAGATGTATACGTCTCTCTTTGGTGTTCCATCTGCATCTGTAACAATATCCATGAATACATTACTGAGAACTTCATAAGCTCCGTATCCAGTTTCGATTCCCTGGATCTTGAATGGATTCTTGTTATCTGTATTTGAGAATGGTGATCCGTCTGATCCAAGCACGCTGTCAGTTGAGCCGGTCCGCCACGGCATTGTTGAGATGCAGGTTGTTAATGTCGTGTTGAATGGTTCTGTATCCAAATATATTGCAGAATTTGTATCGTCTACCGGTTCGATCTTCAAGATCTTAACGTCATATGCAAGATTGTGCATGTATGCGTAATATCTGTCTTTATTTGTATTTGAACCAATATCCCCGGCAGATACATAAGACCCGACAATATAATTGTTTGCTTTTGCTTTCGGGAGAATCACTCTTGTTACTCCGGTTTCTGCAACCGCTGCCATTTCCTGCATTGAATAAGAATTACATCCAGTCATAACGCTCCGGCTGTTCGTGGTTGCGTATAAAATAATCATCATAAGCTGTTTGTAAAAGAGATCCCAGTTTGTTGTTCCCACGTACATTTGGCCTTTCTTTCTCATGTATGCGATCAGCCCGGTATGTGATACTGGTTTTCCTCCTTTCTGGCTTCCGTTTGCCAGAATCAGCCCTGCGGAGCTGTACGGCACTCCATCAATGTCTCCTGCCCCGTATTTTCCATGAATCATAAAAGGTGATATTGTTCCGTCCGGATTAATTGACTCTCCCATTGGTCTAAGTCCAAGAGCTTCGTTTGGACTGTCTGAGTAATGATAATCTACATACTCAGGATTGTCTGTGATGCCAACCCACGCGGACATTGTGACCTCTCCCACGTCTACTTTTCCAGTCTTTTTGAAATCCGGCTGTCCTTGCAGTGCAGTCACATGGTTAAAGCCTTTATCATCTACAGTGAAGTTACAAGGGAAGTGCATAAACAAGCCAATCTCCCTGTAATCATCCTGCCCGATCACTGTATTTGTGGACGGTTTTCTCACCAGTCCTTCATTGTCATTCAGTTTCACGCCTGTTGGACTGGTAGAAGTGTCATACTTGTAGATTCTTGTTGTATATACTTTTCCAGTCCTGCGGAGAGCAAAAAAATTCGAAAGTGCGTTTTCAATGCTTGAAGCACTATTTAATATTTCTGTTATCTTTTTTAACTGTTCGCCTACAGTTGCTGCATCCGCCGCCTTTCCAGATACACTCAGAGTTTTGTCTGTTCCGGAAAGATAATTGTCTGGAATTTCAGTCAAGAATCCAGAGTCGTTCTGCAAGTCACTGGTTTTGCTTGGAATCTTTGTATCGGCGGGTAACGCTCCAACTTCTTCAGCTGTATATGTTGGCTTGCTCTGCTGTTTTACCCAATCTGCCAATTCACTTGATTTAATGTACAGTGACATATCAATCGGAGCACCCATGGTGTCCCAAACTACGCCGTTCCATGCCACATTCATTCCTGCTTCGCCGTAGACAGATTTAGACTCGATATTGTACATATCTCCGATATCTGGATTTAGCGGAAGCAAATCAGCAGTCGCAACTGTGCCTCTGTATCTTACAGGGCTGTTCAGTTTTGCTTCCATATCGGAAATCTGGCGTTTTAATATTGCATATACTTTCTTTGCTGTTAATGCCATATGTTTCTCCTTTACAGTTTGTACCATGTATCGGTAGGTTTGTGATATTCGTATAATTCAGAGGTATCAAGGCACAATGCCGAAGAACCACTCTGTACATAATGTGGAAGTTTTGATGCATCCTTTGAAAGCCCCTCGTAATCACGAACCATGCCTTTCGCATCCGTACATACCCAACTGCCTAAATCTGGCAATTCGTCTCCGGGATTGTACTTAATTCCATCAAAAATAACTGTGTTTTCTGCTTTTGCCATCTATGCAATCATCCTTTCTGCCCCGATAGGAGCCACATATGTGAACTGGTTTCCTAAAATATCTCTGGCTGTGCCAATCACGAAGTGACTGTAATCTGCCAGCATATTGCATACAAATTCCTCTGCGTCTACCCAATATTGTTTCTTAACCATACGGTGAAGCTCTGACAACAAGCCATAGCTGAACATCACGCAATGACCTAACTCATGAATGAAAACACGGTTTAGAAGCTCTCCATGCAGGTTATTTGCAATTGAAATTATCATTGTGGAATAATCCGATACTGCAAGTGTTCTGTTGCCTGTACGGTCAATTAACACGCTGTCATGCGGAGATACGAACTGCACTCTCCATAGGTCTCCGTTCATATAAAATTGTCTTAGCATGGTTTATCACCATCCTTTTCTCAACTAAAAAGCCCCTGCTACATTCCTGTAACAAGGGCAAATTTCATTTCATATTCAATTCATCTGCTGTATGAAACGTGTCAAGTCAGTCTTCATCTGCTGTCTGATTGATGCGTCTGCATCATCCCACATTTCTTTCATATTGCGGATGATATCTTCTGTATACTCTTTCATGGAATCATCCATTTTTCTCTTGGATTCAGCGTCTTTGGAATCATGATAATGTCTGCGATTCTCACTGTATCTGTCGTATGTTTCACCATATCTGGACTGCCTATTGTTCATACCGTCCATTCTCATATCACTACGGTCTGGATGATAGCCCATGCGGTACATATTACGTTCAAGCTCTGGATTGCTCGGATATTCACTTACCCAGTCGTCATCCTGCATATGGAGATACGGCATATATCCCATTCGGCTTCCTCTGCCTTTTGGAGCAAATCTGCCGTTTGCGTAACGATAGTTATCATATCCCATGCGTCCAAGATACTTCTCTTCCTGTTCACATTCGTCCATAGCTTCTACGATTCTGTAATCTTTATCTGCGCAAATCGCACACTTTACGGCTTCCATGCAATCTTTCAGATCGTCCCAGTCTTGAGCAGTAAGGTTATCAAAGCCATGTGCTTTAGCTTTCTCCATAGCCCATTTGCCCATTTCCATTGCAACTTTATGCATTACAGTTCCCCCTTTCTAACAGCCTGTGTAACAGGTGTATCTGTCGTTGGGGCTGTACCATTAATTGCTGTCAAATTGTTACTCGGACTACAAGCCGGATTTCCTAACATCTTGAATACTCCGCCAGTTGCGCTTGTGGCTACTCTTGTCGCATATTTCGTTCTGGTTCTTATGCCAGACGCTATAACCTGAGCACAACAACGGTTCTGTAACGGATACAGGGTTGTTCCCGTTCCTATCTGAATTACTACCGGAGCAGAAATTGTGGTTGCTTCCGGTATGCTTTGTGCAACAACAATACAATATTTCTCTCCATTGTTGTAACTGCCTGCCGGAAGTGTGATTACAAGATTGCCCCCTGTAAACGCAACAGCTTGACTGATTACAAGATGACTGCAAAGTTTACAAACATTCTTACAACTCATATTTTTACCTCTCAATCAAAATAAGAGGTGAGCCGTAACCCACCTCTTAGAATTAGTCAACCTCTAAGGGTGAGTTACTTAGCAGCATCCACTGTTGCATCCGCATCCGCCGTAATAGGTATTTGGATTCGGAACAACATATGCCGGAATAGCCGCCGGATTAATTGCATTGATTAACTGCTGAGTCTGTGAAGCCATAGCAGTTGTAAGCAGTGCAGACTGGCGATCCTGAGATGCAGCACGTTTCAGATCAGAATTCTCTGCCTGTAATGTTGCAATCTTATCCTGAGTCAGAAAATCAAGGATTGCTCTTGTATTGCTGTTTTGATTTTCCAGAAGGTCTCTGGTGTTGCTATTCATTGTGTTCTGGAGAGCGCAAGTGTTTGTAGCCAGGTTATAGTTAATACCCTGGATAGCTTCTCTTGTTTCACAGCAACAGCTTGCTAACTGAGACTGTAATGCATTAGTGTTCTGCATATTGGCTACAGTGTCAGCGTTAATTGCCTGCTGAACGCCATTGAAGCCCTGAAGCATTCCAACGTTTACGCCGTTAAAGCCGCTCTGCATGGTATTGTTAAGTGCATATGTACTGTCGCAAATACCCTGCTGAATACCTCTGATACCGTTCTGGATATCATTAAGAGCAAAGCCCTCATTAATGTCTGAACGGGTAGCCCATCCTTGGAATCCAGCACCATTTGCACCGTTTCCACCATTGCCGCCGAAGCCGCCGCCCCAGCCGCCAAAACCTCCCCATCCAAAGATGGCAAAGATCAGGACGAGCCAGATAAGTGAAAAGCCATCACCGCCCCACATATCATTGGCGCGATTATTAGAGCCTGTAGCGGCAGCAATGTCACTAAGACTGTAATTTGAACCATTCATCATGTTTTTAGTCTCCTTAAATTTTATTTACAATAGGAGACATCCGCGGCTGTCGTCCCGAATTGTAGCGATTTTTAATCACCCAATTGTGGGGAAGTGTTATAATCCAAGGAATTTCTGTATAATTCCATCTGGTGATAAGTGTTTTTCATTAAATACATTTTGCTGTATTTGATGTAACTGGTCTGTATCACCTTTTTTATATAAATCCAAAGCATTTTTCAGCGTTGGATTATTACCTGCGAATTTACTCATGTCGTTCATCATGTTATCAACACTCCCGAACCTCTGAGAGATCATTCTTTCAAATTGCTTTTTCATCATGGCGTTTGGATTGAAGTTCATCTCTGTCTACCTCCATTCTGCTTAGTTTCCGATGTCCCCGATATTTGTGTCGGGAACATACTCTTTATTTCAGAAATCTCAGAGCAAACATCATTTCGAAGCTGATTAAACATTGCTTCAATGTCAATCTGTTTTTCTTCTTGCTTTGGTTGTTGTTCATCTGGATTTGCAAGTCGGTAAACAAAGATTTTACTTCTTCCATCAGATTGAAGCTGTTTTCTATAAATTTCAGTTCCATCTGTTTTTGGATAGTAAACAGGGTTGCCGGACATATCCACGTCTTTAGCCTTTACAGTATCAATCCCATCTACCATCTGACCTTGCAGCATAGGCGGTTGTGGAATCGGCTGTAACTGTTGCATTTGCATTTGACCATACGGCATTGCCTGTTGGTAATTATTCTGCAATTGTGCTAGCCTGTCCTGATATGGTTGTATTTGCCCGTATGGGCTGTTTATCATTGGCTGTTGCGGATAATACGGATAACCTGCCATAATCTATTCCTCCTGTCCGGGATTCAAGAATCATATCCATATCATCTATAGAACGATGCTTTTCCCATATACCCTCGTAAGGGTTTCTTAACATAATCATTGTGTTTTCTCCTATGATTATATTATATAGGAAGGAACTCTGTTTTTGAACGTCACTATTTCGCCACGTTTTCGCCACAATACAAAGAAAAGCCCCGACAGTACATCGGGGCAACTTTGGAAATTTTCTTCTTTATTCTTTTGTTAATTCGGTCTATCGTTCTCGGACTATACCCCATAAGTTCAGATGCTTCCCATAGTGTCTTTTCGCCATAAGCCCGTAATCGAAACAGTTTTTCTTCTCTGGAATCGAAGCCTGCTTCTTTTAAATAAAATTTTCTTTCATCTTCTGAAAAGTCTGTATAATTCATATTTCCACCGTCCTCCCTTACAAGTGGAATCAAACTGGAAGAATACCGCTTAACATAAAACCGATAACTGCGCTGACAATTGATGTAATAACACATACAATGATTGTATCGTAACGCTTTCCCGGGACTGCCATGAGAGTTTTTATATTGTTATTCATCTCATCCACAGTTGACTTGATATGGTTCAAGTCATTCTCGCTTAATGCTGTCTTTCTTTCCAGTTCCCCGATACGCTCATAAAACTCTTTATGGCGGTCGGATTGTCTCTCTTGCATCTGTCGAAGACTATTCTCTAATTCTTCTATGCGGTGTTCATTAAAACATTCATGTTCACATCCCATCGCCAGTTCCTTTCTTCACTCCCTTAACATTTGCTTTTCCCTACTGAATATAAGCAACCCAGCGGCACTCCGGGAGGACAAAAATACTGTGCCACGTGACCCAACCATCTTATTAAATTAAACTTCCTGCAAATGGAAAAACACCATGATTGATATATATTTCTGTTTCGGATTCCCAGTTTCGACTTACTGAATTTTCAGAGTGCGATTCTTGGAACTCGGCTCCCTGTTTCACAAGGAAATAGAGAGCCAGATCAAATATGCAATCATAACAGTATTCCATATCGGTATTGATTTTTTCATCTGTATATCCAGACGGATAGTTGCGTTTCTTTTTGAACGAACGAATTGCACGCTTCACAGACAAAGAAATCATACCGTCAGTTTCCGCATCATCGGATAGATACTCTTTCAGATCTTTCACAAGCTGCTCGTTCATTTAAGATCACCTACCCTTGCTGAGATAAAATTTCAGAGATAATACCAGCCTTATTTGTCGATGTCAGGGCATAGCCATTGTCACTTGCGAGCTGTTTCAGTTGAACTACTGTCATGCTTGACAACTCGCTTTCTGTATACTTGTGTTTTGAAGCATCATTAACACTTGCTACAGATGGTGACTGGCTGTTCTCGTCAAGACTATGCCCGTTTATTCCCCCGCTTTGGTACCGATTACGATACCGCCATTAGCTTTTGCTGCTACTGGAACAAACATACCTGATGCTTTAGTCCAAACTGCAACTGGGTCTTGTGTAGCCCACATGGACAGTGTTACGAAGGAGCGATTTTCTTCCTGAATGAACTGTCTGTACTCAAGTTCCTCTGGTGTTACGCCCCAGAGTCCAGTACCAAATGAACCGTTCGGCTCTGCTTCATACAGAGTGAATACATCTTCTTTAAAGTATCTTCCTGTTTTGAGAGAACCATCCGCTTTTCTGAATTTGAATTTCTCGTCACAGCGATCAATTGTGATTCCGTATTCCTGCATAAGCAGATTAGCGAGTTCCTGTTTAGTCAGAAGACGTTTGTTAGCTGCTCCTAAAACTGCGGTCTGCATTGCAGTGTTATTTCTCATGTAGTTAATCATTTTAAGCGATGTCAGGGCTTTGTTTACCACAAATCCATTATCTTCTGCAATAGCGACCATCTTCTGGATATCACCCATGATATCTGCATCTGGTTTAGACCAGTCTGTCATTTCTACTTTTGCATCGGACGGAACACCATAATCAATGCTCATATCCACATTGTTTTCTTTAATTTTTACAACACCTGTGCTAAGAAATTGGCCTTTCATGACATTTGCTCTAGCAACAACTCCTTCAAACAGATTAGCTGCATCATCAAATACAAATTTCTTTAAATTCTCATCATCCGGCACACCATTTTCAATTGCCTGCTGTAATCTCTCAGACTGATTGATTTTTCTCTTGATGAAGAGCTTTTCAGTCAGAACTTTTTCGAATCCCGGTCTGGAGCCAATTTCCGCTTCGGTATCGAGAGCGTGAACGAATGCTACCTCCGGCAGTCTTTGTCCAGCCATAAGTCTGTAGTATTCGGCTTTCAGGAACTGGGTTTTGACATCCGGAAATATGGTGTCAAGAATGCCTGGTCTTTTTACACTGAAATCCTGAGAAAAGTTAAGTCTTTCTTCCGATGTGATTGATTCTAAAATATTAAATGGCATCTGCTGTACCTCCTTAAAATTCTGGGTCTGTAGTAGTCACAAAAACGATACCTGATTTTTCAAGCTCTGTTTTTGCAGTGGTTTCTACTGTTACCGGAAGTCTTTTTTCAAGAACACGTCCTGCAACAATTACGGAAATCGGTCTCTTAGCATCGTCCGTCATATCAACATCTTCAAACACGATGCCTTTAGCACCAGTTGCGTTTGTCGGATATACAGAACCTGCTTTGATAATCTTCTTGGTTCCAACGGTTTCAGCATTTGTCTGCTCTGCTGTATAGGTTTTAAGTACAAGTCCTACCTCGGATTCGAGGATGTTAGGTGTGGATTCGTACTGCTCTGTTTTCATAAAAGCCATAATCTAAATCTCCTTTACTTAAATATTTACTGGGGCATTATCATCTGCCGGTTTATTCTCTGGACACATTTTTGCTGAGTACGCTTTGGCGTATTCGGATGCTTCGCTTTTCTTTTCTGGTTCTCCACCAGATTTACCGCCACCGGGATTAGGTGTATTTTCAAGTGCTTCTTTCTCCCAAGCTGCTTTTGCGGTATCAAGAGCGTTTTTATTTTCTACGGAAATTTCATCGACAAATGTCTGAGCTTCTTTGAGAGCATCCTCTGCGTTCATGTTAGAAAACGCTTTGATCGCTCCTGCATAGGCATCTCCTTTCATTCCTGCGTTTGCAAAAATAGAAGTAATTTTCCCTACGAGTGCTTCTTTTTGTGAAGTCGCAAGTGCAGATTCAAGGTCAGAAATTCTTTTTTCGTTTGCAGCTTTTTCTTTCTGACGTTCCAGTTCTGCTTTCTCAGCTTCAGTCATGTTCTGTTTTTTTAATTCTTCCAGTTCTTTTTCCAGTGCTTCTGCTTTATCAGCCTGCTCTTTTGCTTTCTGGGCTTTTGCTTTCTCTTTAGCCACATCAGAATTTGACTGATTCAGAAAAGAAGTAATCTGGTCATCGGTTGCATCTGGGAAAATCTTTTTAACATCTTCTCTTGTCATTGAAATCTCCTGTCACCAATACGCTTTTTTACGCTGTTCGCTCAGCTCAAGGTGTCTCCCATGATTACGCTATCGGGGTGCATATTTTTTAAATAAAAAGAGACGATTTTACTCGTCCCTAAATTAACTATATTGAATTGAACACCGGCAATTCACAATCTCGTCTGCCGAAGCTCCTAATGAGGTATCTTTGGGAAATTGTAGCAAGCTATCTCCAACCGAAAACGGCTCATCAATCGGGAGCGTGGTTCCTCCGACTTCAAGATGTGTCTTTCGTTCTCTTTTGTCTCCTACGTCAACCCATTTCTTCTTTGTCTTTCCTGCTTTTACAGCATTTGAATACTGTCTGTAATTCAGTATCGAATTAGCTTCGCATTCTGAAATAAACATTGCCCGGTCGTTTGACAGGTAATAATCATCAGTAATGCTTTTATCTTCGGAAGAAAATCTTTCAAATGTTGCATCAATAATTTGTTGTGTCACGCCAAGAGCATATTGCTTGATATATGTGTCTATAAGCGTATACGAAGCAATTACATCCAGATATTTGTCATAAAATTGAGTCTGGATATATTCTCGGTTTGTTTCTCCGCTTTCTATGGTTGTTTCTATCAGTGCCAAAATATAAAGGACAACTTCTTCCATTTGTTCGGAAAAAGCTATCCTTTCTTGCTTTTCTTTGTGTGATATCGACATTTTGCTGAAATATTCTTTATACGGTTCGCTTCTGCGATTACTGGGTCTGATATTCAATTCATCGTATGATGAAACATTCATTCTGTAATCACATCCTTGTTAAAGCCATTCAGCAAATCTTGCGCTTTCTGCAGCTCTGAGTCCGGGTCTGCCAATTCCGGGTAAATAGTTCCAAGATATGGTAAGCTCATTTCATATACTTTTTGCGGATCACTAAATAATCCGCAAGTAATCAGCGCAATAAGCGGATGAATTTTATTTTTGAACAGATAATCAAGCGACTGTGCTTTAACAAGCATATTATCAGTCGGGTTTCTGGTGATTTTTACATCGAAATCTCTGGTTGAAATATTTACATCCATTGATGTTTTTCGAATAATATTCAAAATAATTCTGGCAGATGCCTTTTCGGCTTCTTTTGTGAATGCTTCTACTAGCTTTGCATCGCGTTCAGCGAAATCCCAACCATTCCTTAGATATACTGCATTGCCTGTATCTCCACCGGTATTGCTTTGTCGGTTTGGCATCGCTTCAACAATCAGCATATTATTGTAAATGTCGTCTTTTGCAACCTGGCTCTCTGACTGATTTAGTTCGGCGGTCATTAAATCAACGTCTGATTGTGTTCCGTTTCCAACATCTTTTACCGATACCGCACCTAGTTTAACCATCTTTATGAACTCTGCTTCATCAATCTCACAGTTTTTAAATTTCATCAGGGCTTGTACAAACTGCTCAACGCCATTCAGCCTGTCAGATTGATATTTGTTGATTGCATCATACATTGTGATCGCAATTTCGATGTCTGAAAGTCTGTCATGATTATTTGGGTATTCGACAATTGGAATGCCGCCGAAACCATTGATTCCAGATTCTGTTACCGCTCCATTTTGAATTTTGAAATACTGTCTGGAAGAATAACACTGGTAATATTGCTGATTGTCCTCGTCTTTTAAAATCTGAACAGAAAGCACTGGTTTGCCAGTAACGCTTGAATAAACAATATATACATCCTGCGGTGATGGGATAAATATTCTGAAAGGCGGTAAGTCTCCATCCTTTGTCCATTCATCCTCTCTCAGGATTGCTTTATATGCAGTTCCTACTGCACTCTGGTATATCCCAAGTTGAATATTTCTGGCGTCTGAATTGGCTTCGTCCAGATAATCATTGAGCCTATCAACTTGTTCATTTGTTTTTTCACTCGCTTTTTTCTTCTTACAGACATACTGAATAGGTTCTCCGTATATCTGCCCTGCCTTGAATTTGACTGTTTCAAGGGCATGATTCTCAACAACTTTATTGTTGACCTCTGGGCGAACAAGTTTTTCACGATATAAAATTGGCTGATCGCCTTTGTAATATCTATAAAGGTAATCCATCAGAGTTCTGTTCCTGTTGTGGATTCCGATTGTATCAGAAAGAACCTGTGCCACATTCTGGGGAGTAATCTGGTCTACGCCAGTATAGGCAATCTTTCTGCCAAACTCTCCTTGGCATAGGTCAACAAAATTTGTTTTGTTTCTCCCCACTGCCTGTCCTCCTATTTTTCTGCATGAAAAAAGCACCAAGGTTCGACCTCAGCGCTTATTTTACAGCTTATATTATATAATATATTATCAATATGATTCCATATGATTGCATACTATCTTTTGAATCCTTTTACTTTTCTGACTGATTCAATTGCTTTCAAATGGCAAGAACGGATATGCTGAATTGAATATCCCATTTCGTCAGCTACTGTAACCAGACTTTTGTATTCCACATATTTTTTGTGCAGCAACTGCGAATATAAAGAATTGTCAAGACTATTAATAGTGTTTGATACTTCCTGCTGAATATCAGACATTTCGGAAATATCTTTGGCAATTTCTTGTTGCAGATCAGCAATCTTTACAATTGTATCGCCTACATGGTCTTTTGTACCGGATGTTTGAACCTTTTCTCCAGTTGAAAAAGAAGATAAACTTGTAGCCAACATTCTGAGCTGGTATTCTTCAGAAATTTTGTTTTCGATTTTTCTCTTATAATCACGAACTTGTTCTAAATATTCTCTTGTTGTCATATTATCCCCTTCCCCAAAATGGATTGTGCATCGCAGTTGCTTTCCCACCTAATGGATTCTGCACGTACTCTGCCATCATTGCCAAGCTGTCCGGGCCATCATCGTGAGCTACTTTTGCTCTTGTGGTATATGTGGTTACATTTGCCATAAATAATCCGTAGTCGGATTTTGGTTTATACTGGCTTGGATGCAAAAAATAAAAATGTTTTGATATGTAATCAGAATTTACAAGAATTTTTGTTTCTTTATTTGCTTGCGTAGGTCTTGTTTCGATATCCGCTCGGCATTTCCCTGAGATTATCTTTTGAATGTTGTGCGCAACACGATTTCCTACGTTATTTGACTCGAATCTGATTTTATGCGGATTGTGTTTTATCAAGATATCAGCAGTCTTTCTGTCCAGGATGTCGTAATCTGTGGTATCATCGAAAACAACGTCCGGGATAAAAAATTTATCCCCATATTGATATGCAATAGGTAATGATTCAAAGTCTGTACCTTTATCTTTCGTATCACATACTGCCCATATCGCATCTGCTTCTCTGCCTGGTATAATTGTGTATTCGTCCATGCATCCATCAGGCACGTCTTCTCTGTCGAAGAAAAATCTTTTTAGCTTATCTGGTGGAAGCAACAATCCTTCACGTTCTACCGGTCGCTGCATATACAAACAGTTAAAAGAAATTTCATCCATGGACTCTTTCGCGTCATTAAAATATTTTTCAGAAAAGCCATTTACTGTGAATAAAAAATTGCTTTTGCCATTCTCGTCAAGTGCCGGTACTGCTATAAACCTTGCTCTAGGGTTCCCGGCGTATAACTGCTGTAGCTTTCCGATAGGGTCATGCACTGACCATCTGGTAGCAATGTAAAACTCTTTGCACCCTTCAAGTCTACGGGAACGTAAGTCATTTACTACTTTTGTCCATAAGGTATCCAGTCGATTCTTGTTCAGTGCTTCTTCGATGCCAGACACAAGGTCATCGGCGGTAAGGAATCGGTTGCATCGGGTCGCACCAGTCAGAGAACCATCAATTGAACGGAACGTCCAAGTTTTAAAACGTCCATTTCTTTCAAGGTTTACTGTCGTTTCTTTTGCATTTGTTCCCTGCATTTCAACATTCGGAAAAACCTCATGCCATGTGTACTCAACCGGATCATTGATGATTTCCAGAACTCCATCATAAAGTGAACGTGTCAAAATACTACTGTGCGCTGATGACAGGTTGAAATCATTCGGAAACCACCCGCCTACCAGAGACAGAAAGAAATCTTCAAGAGTAGATTTTCCGCAACCGGGTGGTACGCTCAGCGCAAATATATCAAGTTTATCATCCATCAAATCTTGTAATGAGCCTATAATGTTATGCTGCATGAATACGCTTCTTCTTGGCTCATAGAATCTTTCTTTTGGGATTCTATTCTTCTCGAGATATAATAATCCACTGTCTACTTGATGGTTCTGTGCTTCCAACAGCAAATATTTCCAGTAAATATCGTCAAAATCTCCACTCCCAGTAATAGCAGCTTGCCTTTCTGCGATATTGTGTGCATACTGGCTTACCTTTATTCCCATCTGTTGCGCATCTGGATTATCCTTGAAAGAAAGATCAATATTCATATTTAACAACAGATCAAGGCAATCTTTCTGGTTTTGATAGACCGTCATATCATCATTGATAATTTGATTTAGGATTGCCCGATACCATTCAAGCGAGCCTTCTGTGAATTTTTGCATAAAAATAGAGCCAGACCTCCTTTCTTCTTAAGATTTAGTCTGGCTCTCATGTGGCTCTCTGACTGCTTATTCTAACCAATCATTATCTAAGTAATAAAATCCAAAAACAACCATTCCTGTCAAGATAACCCAGAAAACACGGAATAAAACTAACCATACTCCGGTTTCCAAATGTTTTACTGCTTCTTCGATGTTTCGGTTGTTGTAAAATTTAGTCTTATCACTGATTGTTTTATCTTTTAATGACGTAAAGATTGTTCCTTTGTACTTTGTACCAACCCCATAGTACTTATACCTGATATGGCTTGACTCTTTTACCGTATCAATGTGCTCATCATCTGGAAGAACAATTTTATTGCTTTTGAAATCAATTCCACAGAAATTTATCTTTTTAGCTTTCTTACTTTCTTTTCCTACATAATCCCATGTCCAATACGTTTCTGTGGTATAATAAGTTCTCTTTCCAGATTTATGTGCTACTCTTCTGGTGTGTCGCGTGTATTTTTCCTTTACTTTTTTAACATATATGTATTTGCCACCAATTTCCGGGTAAGTAACTGTATCTACAGCTTTTAATTCGCCATATACAAAAGCATTGCCGACATTGGTTTCCATCCCATACTGAAATAAATCCGTGGATTGAATCTTTACTGCTTTATTGTATTTATCGTTTTGGTTTATCTGCCAGTCGGATATTTTGGAAGAAATCAGCACTCCAATAAGAAACATTACTGCGATAATGGAAATACTGGCAATAATTTCTCTTTTCGTAATCTCGAAGTTTCCAAAATCCCAACCTCTATCCGTCTTCATATCTTATTCCTCAAACAGGTTCTGTGGTGCCGATTCTGGTGCATCAAAATCGAGTAATTCAAATTCTTTTTTGTCATATCCAAGCATATCCAAGAATGATCTCTGAGGAAATGCTTTTACATATTTGCGATATGATTTGACTGACTTGTTGTAGTTCTCTCTGTATTCTGCAATAAGATTCTCTGTCATAGAAAGTTCTGTCATGAGCTGCTTGTAGTTCTCGGAAGATTTTAATTCCGGGTATGCTTCACTCACAGCTGAAATTGCAGTAGTAACATTCTCAATATCGTTTGAACCAGAAGTTCTTCCAGAAACAATAGCTTTTAATGTTTCACTCTCATGCTTATCATATTGTTTCACACAATCCGCAAGGTTGTACACCAGATCAACTCTACGTTTCTCCTGTATCTTAATGTCTGATGATGCTGATTCTACTTGTTCTTCCAATGATATTGCATGATTCTGGAAACTCTGCACTCCAAAGATTCCAAATATTACAATTGCTATAACTCCTACAAGTGAAATCAATAATACTTTCCATGCGTTTTTCATTCAACATATCCTCCCATCATTTTCTGAACCACCAAATATGCTTATCAAGAATATCTGCTTTTACATCTCTGTCTATTAATTTGATGTTCAGCATCTGATATTCTCCTTTTATACATTCACCATAAACTCTTTCTTACAGTTGCTACCCTTACATTTATACGGCATCCGATAAATCTTTGTGGTTGGGAAAATCTTTAAGGCTTTCTTTCCGCAAAACGGGCAAATCACCCACTTTGTACCATTTTCCATTTTAATTTGTGCTGTTCCGTCCCATGGCTCCGGAGGATTCATATATTCAAAGAAGTCTACTCCCTCTGATTCAAGTGCTGTTTTAATGCTCATTTACCATTGTCCTTTCTGATTAATGTCAAAATCGTCAAATAATTGTCCCCGATGTAATCTGATTTCCATGTTTTAGAAAGATTTCCCGTTTTGTTGTATATTACAGTCGTATTCCCTGCCAGAAGCAAGCGTCTGTCTGGATAGAACCTAGTCGGGATGTTCATTCGGTGGCATTCTCCCTCGATATTGTATGTGGTGTCAAGAAAATCAATGTCTGAGCCTGAATAAATAATTCTCATCAGCTCAGCCCATGAATCTTTCTCAGATTTGCGTATCGGTCAATCAGAACATCAAGCGCTGTATGTAACTGGTTAATCGTAATGCAATCCTCCTGATGCTGTCTGTCATATTTTGCGATTTCTACAGATTCATCGTAAAATGGCGTATCTGCTTTTTCGTTCACCTGTCTTATTAACTTATTGTTATAAGCGAACATTTTATCCAGTTCAGCATAAAGCTCATTGATTTTATTATTTTTGTCTAAAATTTCATGTTGTTTTTTCTCACACACTGTCGACAACCGAACAACTTCAATTTTGAGTTGATCTATGCTCCATTTTTCCAAATCTCCTATTTGCATCTGGTTCCCTCCCACTAAATTTTTGTGAATATTTCCATATCGTAGTTATCGCGAATATAATCCACGCATTCAGACAGTTTTTCTCTAACAAATTGGTCGTTTGCAATATCTGGATGTATGTTTAATATACAGCTATCCTTTTTACCGTCTTCCTGGAATTTCTTCCAGTTAAATGTCATTACGAACAGTGGAATTGCTTTGAGGTTTTTAGTTTTATATCTTATGTAGAGATTAAATATCTTTTTGAACACTAATATTCCCCCTATCTGGTCGAACTTAAAATGATTTTATTCTTACACTGTGGGCAAATAATGTATTTTCGCTTGTACCCGAATCCAGATGGCATATTTGTAGCAAAATGCTTCTCTATATTTTCATCTTTCACATCTTCGGATTCGTCATAGCTCAATACTGCACCGCATTTATCACAACTTGCTTCTTTTAATGTACCAGGTTTCAAAATCTTAATCATTTCTCTCTTTCCTCCCTGTGCTTCATCTGGCACTCGATCATCTTTGCTATGTTCTCACGTTCCTGTTTTATTCCATGTCCCTGACGGAACAACTTACATTCAAGGATATTCCCGCATCTGGAACACTCGTCTTTAATTTCTTTTCCTGCTATTTGCATTCCCATCCATCCTGTACCATTTTAGGCTTATATTCTTTTTCGGTATATTCTTCGCCGTTGCACAAATCACAAGTGACTTTTGTTTCTTCATTCCTGTCGCGGCATTCCCAGTATTGCGCACGATTTATCATTTTTATAACAATTCCTTCTCCATAGCATTTCGGGCATCTATGGATTTTGTTTCCCTGTATTCGTTTTACAAGGTCATCAAGAGTTGTTTTTCCACCATAGTCATCTCTCAAACATATTACTTCATGAATTTTCATTTTCTACATCCTCCCAAAATTTGCAAACGCAATCTGGTTCCGTAAAATCAGCGCAGTGTTCACTGTCGCCGTTGAAACATACCCATGTAAAATCGTCATGTTTCTTACATGTTTTACAACACTTTTCTTTTTGCATAATTAACACCTCAATTTAAAAAAGTCCAGTGCGCCGACTTGAACGGCATAAATCTCCCAACAAGAAACACTGGAACCGCACGAAGTAAGAGAAAAAGATTCCAATGATTGCAATTCATTGGAATCGGAAAGGCAGGATTCGAACCTGCGACCTCACTTTTGTAGTGTGCTCTACCACTGAGCTACATTCCGTACCGCCTATAACGGTCAGACATTATCTGGGCTGAATTTCACCTCTTTTGTCATAGCGTAAATCCGCCTGAGACATAGACCACTTGTATGCAAACAGCTTAACTCTAAGCGGATTAAAGCGGAACGCCCGGAATCGAACCGGAGACTAGGTTACTCGTCCCTATCAGCTTTCCACTAGCTGCACATTCCACATAACCCGGAAACTCCGGGTTAGCAATAGGTTTATTGTGTTATGCTTTCCACTAGGCTGTTTTATGCCGTGCCAGCCCCACGGAGTTGTTTTTGGATTTTAAAAAATACTTCCTGTGTTTGTCTCTTGAAAACTTCCTGTCCTCAACGTGCACCTATTGACGACAATTTAACTCGGAGACTGTGCCGAATGGGAAATTATCTTCATCGAACAGGCTGTGCCGTTACACACCTTTCATGAAAATAATCCACATACACTCATTCAGCAGTTTTTCTGTCCATTAAACGGATAGACAGCATATGGAAGAAATGGAAACTACAGGACTCGAACCTGTGACTTGTCGGTTATGAGCCGACCGTTCTACCAACTGAACTAAGTTTCCTGAGCAGAGAGCCGTTGTAGTTCAAGAACGGCTCTCTGCTGTTGCGGTTCTTTCCCTCGCAACTGCAACAAAGGGATTGAGACTGTTGATTTCTGCGTTCTGCAGAATCCATCCGGGGCATTTGAAGCCCCTTTAATCATCCCCGTTGGGATAGATGGAACCAATTCGGAGGGGAACTATATCATGGCTAAACAATATAGTCCGACTGGGCTAGCGGGATTCGAACCAGCGAATGCAGCAGTCAAAGTGCTGAGCCTTACCGCTTGGCGATAGCCCATTGCTTGACCGGGAAAGTCCCGGCCTAGTGATAGTGATATATTTTATAAGATTTTAGAAAGCATCATGTCTATATTTGTATCGTTAAGTCCGCGCCAGTTACTTTGCAATGGGCGGGAAAAGTTATTCTCCATTGAGTTTCACCAACGCAGACCTAAGCTACTCTGGATGCCTCGACCTGTCAGATTCAAAGGCTTTCCCTAACCTGAGAACGACAGGTTTCTGATTTTCTTGTATTTTCACCCGCTCAATCAGTATGGTGAACAGGGGAATTTGTATTGTGAATGCTAACCACATTGGGTTCTCCTCTTATTCTGCAAAAATCCAATCTTCTGCTAACATATCTGCTTGAGATGCAAGCCATCCCATCTGTACGCCAGATGTTCCAACAAAAGCGATGGCTTTGTTTCCGATTGCATCATGCTCACAATTTACAATTTCATTATCAGCAGTCTTATATGAAATTCCAGTGGCAATCTGAATGTACTGTTTCTTTCCATTCCATCCTTTTCTTGCAACCTTGAGTCCACGTTTCATATATTTAATTGCATCTCCAAAAGAAAACTCTGATTCGCCACCGAGCACCGGGCAGTTTGTTTCGTCTGCAATAATCCATTCATCAGACTGCATATTCATAGTGGTATATTCGACCCTCTGAGTTTTCCTGATGTCAAGTAAGTCGCCCTGAGTATCGCTATCCTGTGGGCGGCACTGAATCATAATTGTTTCTTTTTCTGCATCCCAATACCAATATCCGCCCCATGATGGAAGTTTTACCTTCGCTCCCTGTTTCATAAGTTTAAATGCTTCTGAAAATTTCATTATTTGTGTCCTCCTTATAATCTAAAAATCACAACTGCATTAACTGCGAAACATATTTCCATTAATATAAATATTGTCGAAGCTATTGGATTGCTTTTCTTTTCGGATTCGTCCTGTGACATAAGGAATGCTAAAACCAGTGAGAAAAACGCGAAATCCAGCATGGCTGCTACGAATTTTGCTAAAATCATTCTCTTTGTTCCTCTCCGATCATGAAATCGAGAATCTTACCGGCGGTTTCTTCTTCTGGCTCGAAGGGTAAACCACATGTACAATACTTCTCAATTGCTGTTTTAAGGCTTGCTTTGAAGCCATTGTAAACTTCTCCGTGTGTCAGAAGTTCATGTCTCATGATTCTTACTGCATCCTCTACGGACTGCGGTGTGTATGAGAATTTTACTTCAGATTCCATTTCAATATCCGGCAGAGCCATTAATTCGAAAACCGATGTCGGAAGTTCATCAACTGCGACATGAAAGTCTGCTGATATTACACGATTGATTTCTGTTCCGTCAACAAAATATTGTGTTCCCCTCCAACCAGAGCCTTCTGGATTTATGATCTTTACTTTTGGAGCATTAGTACTGTTCATTCTTCAAGTCCTCCATTTCCTTTACGCTGATTCCGACTATCCCTGCGCTATCTTTGCTGTCTGTAGCTTTGAAGTGTGCTTTAGGATGCTGCGGGTACATTAACTCAAACATGAGGTAATTTGCTGCATCCACGAGATATTCTGTGTTTCCGGTGGAATTATATTTCTCAATACACCGTTCCATGGACGGAAGTGCCTGCACGTTCCCAGTTTTATAATTCTTTCTAGCTGGTCCGTATTTATGATAACTTACCTCGACTCGGTTCTTGCGAAGTTCATCAAAGCGTTCGCTGTATTCTTCTGACATACATAAACCTCTTTTTTATTTTTTTGAGAAAAATTGAGTCGGCGTTTTTCCTATCTCCTTTTGAAATATTGTTCCAACGCTTCTCTGGTGATCTGCGATACGCTTTTTCCAGTTCGGTTCTTTTCGGCTATGAGCTTTCGTTCTAGCTGTCCTGTGAGTCGGATTCGGATTGATTCGCCCTGAGAGTTATTCTTTTTCATAGGCAGTGTCCATCTTTACTGAAAGAATTGGTTTATCTCCGGTTTTTGCTAAAAGTGTAATGCCTTTATCGCTATTCCAAAAAGATGTTGACAATTGAATATTCTTGATTCCTGTTTCATTGCAGATATTCAAAAGCTGATTGGCCACGTCCATTAATGCTGTTCTCAGGTATCCGTCATTATTTACAATCTGTTTCATTATTTCGCCTTTCTTGCATATCAAATATGAATCTTTATAATTCTTTAAGTTTCTGATTAGCAATCTCAACTTGGAAAGCCAACACGCTAAGCGTAACGTCTCTTATCAGTAATTCATCAAGAGTCATATTCTCTTTTTGAAACAGTGCTGGAGCTGTAATTACATGAATCTCTACTCCGAGATCTCGAATCATCCTCCATGTATCTTCGATTTCGTTCTTGGTACTTCCAATATCATCCACTCCGCAAATAATAAGCAAATCTCCTTTTTTCATATCACGACAAAGAATTTTAAAATTTTCTCCATCTTCTAAGTCGTAGATAATTCTATCTACATTCTCATGCGAGAGAATCTTTTTCTTAGCTGTAAGCGAAAACCAAATTTTTGAGTTTCTGGCATACCCTATTCTCATGTTTATACCTGCCTTTCCGATATCGCCTTGTTATTTATGGCAGAGAAACCATTAAGGCTTATGGCTTGTCGTGTTGCAATCACTATCTCTGCCATGGGGAACTCTTTTTTGTTTTTTTTGGAATTTTTAAGCCTTGCTGTTAAAGGAGGCTTTTTTTAATTTTTCGGGAACTCGGAGTACTCACTCGGCGTGTGTTGAGGCTTATGTAGACCCCCTCCCGGTATCCATGCCGGACGCTACCAGGGAAGCCCGCCGCCCCATGGGTTCCCGCTTCCCTGGCTTAACGCTGACCATTAAAGGCCTGCGGCAGTGGTCAAGGAAGCGCGCGTAGGGGCGCTATTCAACACGAACATATGTATCTATGTAACAAACTTCAGTTTTTTATATAGATTGGTAAGCATATTTCACAGATACTATTTGAATAAATTGTGCATGATATACAATTTGTACTATATTGGGCGCTTCCGTGTTCTTCTGTTCGCAGTTCACGAACATTTTTCACGTTTTGTTGCGTTATAACTCCGGCTTTTCCATCTCTGGAAGCTCCAGGGCCGCCCTGTGCTTGTCTGCGATCTGCTGTGCTGTCTGGTGCGGGATGCCCTGTTGTTGTCCCACCGGAATTGGTGCGGTTTCTGCCATTCCATAAGCTACTTTACACGCAAATATCAAATTAGCGTTTGTACCGTCCTGATTATGCAGCTTATCAAGTGCAAAAGCTCCACAGGTTTCTTTCCATTTTTTAACCGTTATGCCATGCGTTGTGGTAGTTCTATAGTCTCCATTCGCCCAATCACTAAATGTCATGTTGTTAATTCCAACTAATATTCCAAACATCTGCAAAGTAGGTGATATACCATATCTGCCGCATACACGTATATATATATTAAATATACTGTCCAACAGCTCTATATCATCATTACTCGGTTTTTCAATACGATCAGAGATATAAAAAAACATGTCAATACGATTATTTGATATATCTTTTTTATATTTTTCTATACTGTCATAATCTTCTTGATGGATGCATAATACAGTGTTGATATATTCGTCTACTAATAACCATATTTTATTTTCATATACCTCTACATTCTGAGATATTGTTATAGTATTTAATTTCTTCACTGTATCACCTCCAAAAAATTCAAATAAAAAAAGACGGCAAAAACACGCTATGCAGATACATCTCGGAATCTTTCTGAATCCCTTTCTTCTTTCCGTCTGCTGCGGTTTTCATCGTCTTAAATAGTTTTATTATTCTTATTGCCTTTCGACTTATTCAGTTGTTATTTCTGTTTTAGCACATTTTTATATCACTTGTCAATAGTCTATTAATTTTATTTTACCGTTACATTTATCTTAATTAACTGTCTATCTATACAGTACTGTATAGCATGTACATTAATAAACTCTAGGTCTCTAGAATCTTGGAGGGGATTATATAGACAGTTATTATATATTTATACGTCTTGTAATACTGTCATTTTCCGGCTATTAAACACAAAAAGCCAGACCTTCCGGTATTTTATCCGGCTTGATCTGGGAATTTCTGAAAAAAAATCGCAGAAATCTGAAACTGATTCAGACCTGCGACTTTTTATTTTTTGTGCATTTTGTATATAATTTTCTGTAATGTAGCTCGGCATGTCATAAATTTACACCAAAATAATATTGACAAGTTTCACATCATATGGCATCATGGTTTTATATAAAAGAAGGAGGCCTAAATTATGTATCCTAAGCTTTACAGTTTTCGCGCAGATTTAGCCAAAGATTAAGAATGTTCTGCTAGTTTTATAAAATTTGCGGATATTGTACAAAAAGAATTGAACCAGGATGCCGATTTAATCAGCACAGCAAAACAGGTCAATATTGATTTTAGCAAAAAGGTGAAAGAAATTGTTGGCGATGAATAAAATATTGATTTTTGCGGAAACAGATTAATGTTATTACTTCAGGAGTTGCCACGCTATCATACAATGGACGGGTTTGAATTTCAAGGGAAAATATACAACATCAGGATAGATTTATTAACATGGCGCTTTGAGTTGATAGGAACAAAATAATTCATAGTACAAAGGATGACGCAACGTCATCCTTTGCTATTTCATCACATTCAATTCATCTTTCCTCAAATTCCTCTTGCTTGCTATATTCGTAATCCTAGTTCGCCTTTTCTTCTGACTACTGGTTTCTTTATTTCTCCGCTTTGCAGATTCTTTGCTAATCGTTCCCATTCTTATTCCCTCCCAGTACTTCTTTTATGTTCTGGCTTCTCGAATTAAGATTGATAATCGGGACGCTCACATTCAATTCATCCGGCACGATGCCTACGATCACAACCTTTGTCGGCTCTATTGCTTCCAACATTTCTTTGAAGTTCTCACAAAACTCCATTCTGGCAGGCTTTGACCGCACTCTGCCATTAGTACAACATGATACAGCGCTCCTGCGCGGCGTTCCATCGAATGGCATTTCCTTTGGGCTGATAATATTTACGGACGGAATGATTTTAACGCCCATAATCGCCCAATAATAGCCTAAAGCATGGTTTCTGTACAGGTTGTAAATGTTCAACGCACTTGGCATCCCGGAAGCAATTGTGAAATCTGGGCTGCAAACTGAATTGAAACATTTTAAGTGCTCAATGTACTGGTCCGGCTGATTCCATACTTGCATAAAACTTTTGTCGTCAATGTAGAAATTCACTGTCAGGTCCTTGTGACCTTTCAATGATCTGGATTTTGAAGATACAAAGTCAATCGACTTGCTTGCTGAGAAATCCACTTTTGGAAGCATAGGTATCTGAAATTGCCCGTCAAGCTCTGCTCCGGTTATCAGGTATTCTTTCATCACATCATATGCGGTATGTATCACAACACCACCTCCATACAACCATATTAACATAATTTAGACAACAAAAAAAGACCGCATTTCTGCCGTCTACGATGGTTTTTCCTGTGTCTCACACACAAGTTTTCCTCCTATGGTTTTAATTCGAATATTTGTTCTGTTCCCTAGCCTGTTCCCTCGGCTATTTTACGCATCCCTAAAAAGCACAAAAAACCTTGATTTTTCAAGGCTTTCGTTAGCAGCCAGTACGGGAATCGAACGTATCTTTAAACTGCTATCTTTCCCATAAAATCAACATTTCTAACTCTTCCAGGGTGTTCCTTTTTTGTTCCCTGGCTGTTCCCTCTTTGAAAAATGACCAAAAACTATCTCGATACTACCATAAATTCATCTATGCTGTCCATGATTTTTTGCTTTTTTTGAAGATTCTTTCGGTCTCGGTGATAATAAGTTTCTGAACATGAGATGTTGGCGTGGCCCATTTGCGATATTACCATCTGGTTATCTACGCTGTGGTCTAAGAGGATTGTACAATAGGTTTTTCGTATTTTGTGCGGTGATTTTTGAACGCATCCAGTGTTCTTGCATACTGTCCGGAGCCGGTTTCTGAATGAGTAGGTGTTTATCCTGTGACCATCCGTAAAGAATATATATTCGCAAAATACGGACATATTCCTGAGCTTTTGAATAATCCATGCGCACCCCTGTGGAATTACTACATTTCTTATTCCGGCTTCCGTCTTTGGAAAATCTTTGACTTCGAAAATTCCTTTGTGGTTTTCATAATGTCTGACTTCGGTTCTTCGGATTCTGATTATACCGGTGTTCGAATCCCAATCTTCCCATTTTAAAGCACTTAGCTCCCCGACTCTCAGGCCGGTTACAAACATAAGCAATATTCCAAGATTTACTATATCCTGGTTTTCTTTCAGATATTCTATGATTCTTCTCATCTCTGCATCATTAAAAACTTCCTTAGAGTCTTCTTTGATGATCTTTTTGAAAGATTTATCTGTGACATCCAAATCGTAGAACAATTCCTGTACATTCCAGTCAATCAGTTTGTTACGCTTCGCCCATTTCAAGGTACCTCTGGTAATCGTCTTAAGATTGCAGAAAGCTTTTGCAGTTAGATTGTGTTCACTGATCTGTTCTTCCAGGAAGTTACTAATATCTTCTGGTTCAATACTTCTAATTTTTTTCTCACCAAGTATTCCGAAAAACCGGTTGAAATCCTGATGGTATCTCTGGTAGGTTTGCACAGATATTTTTTTCAAATCAAACTTACGCTGTGCCCAGTCTTCAAATATACTCTTGATCTTTGGATTTTCAACCTTTTCCCTATGGGTTTTGACAATCAAATCTTCTAAGTCCTGTTTAGACCTGCGTTTGAATACTTTTTTCTGTCCGGTTTCGTCATAAGTCATACGGATTTTCCAGTATCCGTCAGATGCCTTCCATATGCTGTCCCTGTATTCTTTTAAAATTTCTTCCCTTTTATTCATTTCAATTTGCTCTTGTATGTGAGACAAATTGATGATACCATTCTCAATTGCATATTTCAAGTCGTCATTATTCATAAAAAATAAGGAGGAACCGGGATATCCTTTCGCTGGCCAGCGGTTCCTCGTTCCTCCTTTCTTTCACACATAATCGAAAATATTCATCTGTCCTTCCGGCATATCATCTTCGAGATTAAAGAATTTACAGGCAATGAAATTTCCATGCCAGTCCCGATCGCTTCCGTACATCAGACATTTTTCCTTCTTTCCGTCCCTATAGAATCTACATTCAGAGCACTTATGCTGATATGCAGTTCCTCCGGAACGTCTATACATTTCACTTATTGTTCTCATTTATGCATCCCCTGTATCATTTCTACTCTGATGTGCTGTGCTATATGTTCCCGGACAGATTCTTCTGGAAATGGAATTTCAAGTGAACGTTCCAGAATCCTATTTGTGATCCTCTCATCGTATTTCAATTCTGCTATCTGGCAGTTACTTGTGAATATAGTAACTTTCCTGTCAACATACCGCCCGTTGATAATGCTATAGAATCTTTCGTTAATCCAGTCCTTGCCAGAATCGGCACCGAAGTCGTCAATGATAAGGATTTCTGTTCTGGATAAATCCTCTATCAGCTTTCCCTCTGCATTCCCTTTATTTCCCCATGTGTTCTTGATTTCATCAAGGATTCTGAGAGATGTGGTAAATTTTACAGGCTTCTGATGTTTTTCTATCATCTCATTTGCCATGCTACATACAAGCCTTGTCTTTCCAGAACCTTTAGTATTTGAATATATGTACAGCCCAATTCCCTGTTTCTGCATCTGTTGGATATTTTCGAGCCAATATTTAACAGCTTTTGCCGCCTGTATGAATATTTCCTTACTTTCTGGAAGTTGATACACGCTGCTTTTCATATTTGAAAATCTGCATTCTTTGTACATATCCGGCATTTCAGCAAATTGCAGCTGGTTCTGCATGATCATCTTCTTTCTGATTCCGCAATGGCATTCTTCACAATATGGAACGCCATTATCGTCCCTTGACCATATCCAACCAGAACCGCCACAATCAGGACAATCAGTCTGCAAATGGAGTATCTGAGATTTTGCTTCCTCCGCATTGATCGAATGGGATAAGCGGTTTGACATGCGCTTGAGCTGTTCTACCGGTTCCATGCTTGATGTCGCCTCCTTTTATAACATTGTAGTTTCCTTCCAAAACTTTTGTAAAATTATTCGGCTTTACGAACCAGTCAAATGTTATCATCCATCCGCGGTTATTCTCTCCTCGCAGAAAATCACTGTAGCGAACGTTGTTGATTGCACTAAGGACTTCATCAATTCCGTATTCACGGATTCGCCCTTTGAGTAACTGACATCTTTTTGATGATGGTTTAATATCGCGTATTGGATTGATGCCAACTTCCTGTAATTTGTTCCATTCTTCGATGACGCATCGGACATCAGTCTGACAAATAGTATCTAAAGATACTATTAATTTATTATCTTTCTC
>ERZ1034984.217-NODE-217-length-64736-cov-10.655293_pt1 | contig 64736 bp, 75 predicted proteins | sample MGYA00520589_ERZ1034984 | MGnify/ENA primary metagenome ERZ1034984 (study PRJEB33766, sample SAMN09781790) | gut metagenome | biome: gut microbiome | host: Homo sapiens | place: Madagascar | study: EMG produced TPA metagenomics assembly of the PRJNA485056 data...
CATGCCGCCGGGCACAAGTGCGGAAACCTGTGGATGCCGCCTTGCGTATATACGGAAATCCGTAAACCTAGGAATGCGGACGAAGCCGCGAGCCGTGCGTGAACATTGTTCACGCACTTGTGACGAGTTGTGTTTTCCGTCGCTCCTCGCGTCTGAGGAGCGCTCGACTCCCCTACCCTCGACGCAAGGACTTTGCTTCGAGGTTGGAGGGCCCATGGCAAGGCGGATTGGGTATGGGGAGACCGGAACGCTTGACTGCGCGTCGGGCGGCAGGCCTATGTGCTTCCACGTGGCTCGAAGGCCCGTGGACAGGCTCCTCGGACTCATCGGCCAGCGCGAGCTGGGCGAGGGCCTTCTGATGGCGTTCCCGCGATGCCGCTCGATCCACACGCTCCTTATGCGCGTGCCCATAGACGTCCTGTGGCTGGGGAGTCCCGACGCCGACGGGTGGATGGACGTCCTCGGGTCGGTCGACTCGCTCGGGCCCGGCCGTGTGGCGGCGGGGCCGCGCGGAACGTGGTGCGTCGCGGAGGCTCGTGCCGGCTCCGTGGCGGGCCTCGTCCCCACGCGCGTGCGCGTCGACTGCATTCGCGGGGGTGCGCGATGAGGGAATGGGGACACGACCTGCCCGAGGCCCTCGTCGTGACCTCACGCGGCCGCGACGTGCTTTGCACCCGTGTGTCGAGAAACCTCAGGGGCATACCCGAGGTCGCCAGCGAGGAGGGCAGGCGCCGTGCGGCGGCCATGGGCGTGAGCAAGCAGTCGCTGAGCAGCTACCTCAAGGGGTCGGCGTGGCCGAGCAGCCTGCCGGCGCTCGCTAGGGTGTCTCTGCTGTCGGGACTGGACATGATGGAGGTGCTGGGCGACAGGCCGCTGCGCCCCTCCTTCGACCCGGACGCCGAGGAGCTGCTGGCCGCGCTCTCGCGCCCCGCCACGGAGCTCAGGGCCGCCTACTCGAGGTCCCTCGCGGCACTGATCGAGGACGGCGGCATGAGCATGAGGGGGCTCGCGAGGGACTGCGGCATGCCCCACGTCGTGGTGGTCAACCTCGCCTCCGGCCTCAAGCTCCCCTCGGCTGCGTCGTCCTTGCTGCTCGCCTCGGCACTCGGCGTCAACCCGCTCGAGATGCTTCTGGGCGACGGTGGTACCCGCAATTGACAGCGGCTCGCGGCGAGGTCGCATGTCCCATGATGGTATGAGGGCCGCCGCATGGCGGCAAGGGAGCGTCGGCATGACCGACGCAAGGGAGAAGGGAGCCCCGATGGGCAACCTCTACTGCAAGGCGCTCGCCGACCTGACCTGCTTTGGCCTTGGCGTCCGCGAGGACGTGCGCTCGATCCGCGAGAGGGGCATGAGCGGCGCTGAGATGGCCGAGTACGCCATCGTCATCGCCGTCATCGCCGTCGTCTGTTTCGTCGCGTACCAGGCACTTGGCAAGACCATCAACAACAAGGTCGTCGACATCAACACCAAGCTCTCCGCCGTGACGGGCTAGGGGCCGAGTTGGGCCTCATCCCGACATTGGCCGTCTCCGCCATGGGGCCCGTCCTCGGGCTCGCCATGTGCGCCGCCAGGCGCCGCGCCACCACGGCAGACGACGCCCGGAGGCTCGCGGCCCTCGTCGAGGGTCGTGACGAGTCGGCCTGGCTCGCGGCCGTCTGCGACCAGGTGCCGCTCGGGACCGTCGACCCAGGGTTGGCGGAGAGGCTGGGTGGGTTGGGCCTGCTCGACGAGTGCCTCGTCGAGCAGGCCCGCTCGCTCGCAGGCGTCTGGCGCATGCGCCCCGGCGCGTGTCAGCGCAGGTGGCTCGCGGTGACTTGCTGCGCCGCCATGACCTTCGCGGCAGGTCTCGCGACCGGAAGCCTCGCGGCGTGCGCGTCGTGCGCGGCGCTGACGTCGCTGGCCACGCTCGACCTGTGGTGGCGACGCGTCGACGGCCCCGCCTGCGTGGCTGTCGCGGCCATGTGCGTAGCGGCGCCAGGCGGCTCGCCCGCCGTCGCCGTCGCGGCCGCGCTGACGCTCGCCGGTGGCCTGCTCGCCTACCACGTCGCGGGTCGCGCGGCCATCGGGGACGGCGACGCGTGGCTCGCAGGCGCGCTCGCCGCGGTGCTCGCGAGGTGCGGGCTCGCCACCGTGGCGCCGGCGATGCTCGTGCTGCTGGCGGAACTCCTGTGCGCCAGGGCGGCGCTGGGCCGGCATGCCATGGTGCCGATGGCGCCGCTGTTCGTGGCCCCGGCCGCCGCCGCGATGGCGCTCGGATGGTGAGTGACGGAAGGATGGTGGGCCGAGTGAGGAACAGCATGCCCGGCCAGGCGATGATAGAGCTCGCCATATGCGTGCCCGTCCTCGTGGCGCTGCTGGTCGCCTGCGCGGACGGCTCCGCGATGTACAGGGCCAGTCAGCTCGCCGACACCGCCGCCGCCGAGGGCGCCCGCTACGCGGCGCAGAACCCGGCCGCCAGCGCCGATGCGGTTGCGGCCTACGCCCGCTCCTCGATCGGCGCGGCCGACGCCGACGTGTCCGTCGAGGATGCCGGGGGGTCTAGCTCCCAAACTGTCGTGCGCGTCATGGGCTCCGACGGCGAGTGGCGGGAGGGCGAGGCCACGGTGACGAGCCGGGTCAGGAGCGTGAGGGTCACCCTGGACGTCGAGCTCGTCAGCGGGCTGGGGACCTGGCACGCGACGCGCTTGCACTCCTCCATCTCGAGCGAGGTGTCGTAGATGGGCCCCGGTCGCTCGCGGATGCGCGGCCAGGCGATGGTCGAGTTCGCGATCTGCCTTCCCATCCTTCTCTCCCTCACGCTGGGCCTCGTGGCCGTCGGGGTCGCCGAGTGGCGACGCTCCGACGCCGACCACGCCCTGTCCAACCTCGCCTCGGAGCTGCCGGGGGGCTGGGAGTCGATGCCGGACGCCGAGCTCGTGAGAGCGCTTCTGCTCGATGGCTCCTCGCTCGACGAGGACCGGCTCACGGTCACGGACGCCGACGTGAGCGTGAGCGCCTCGTCTGACACCGACGCCTCGGGCAGGCTTGCGACGAGCCTGGGCGGGGGCTTCGTCAAGAGGGAGTCGACGTGGGTCGTCGTGAGCGCCGACGTCGACTACGACCTCGACGACGGAATCTGGCCTCTCGTGTCGGGCACGTACTCGAGGCACGTCGAGAGGCGTTACCTCGCCTCGACCAGGACGGAGGTCGGATGATGGGCGGTCTCAGGGACGGCGGGCGAATGGGCGGCCAGGTGCTCCCGGTCGTCGGGATCATGCTCGTGGCCCTCGTCTGCGCCGTGGCGCTGGCCGTCGACCTGTCGGGGGGCTATCGCATGGAGGCGGCGCAGACGCAGGAGCTGGAGCTCGCCAAGGACTCGGTCATGGCCGACCTCGTCGCGCTCAAGTTCTCCGACGACGACCCCGCGGCGACCCCGTGGGTCGACGTCGTCGGCGACGCCCTTATGTCGGACGGCTACCGCGGCGCCTTCCGCGTCTGGTGGCTGGAGCTCCCCGAGACGCTGACGGGGCCGCTCGACAGGCTCGTGGTGATGCGCGTCGAGCTCGTCCAGTCCCACTCCGACTCGTTCTCGCAGGTGATGGGAATCTCCGAGACCCCGGTCTCGTCCTCGCTAACGTTCTGGGCGAACCCCTACTCCACCCAGGAGGTCTGGAGGCCCGCGGGCTCGGGCGGCGAGACGCGCCTCGTCTACGAGGGCTCGGTGTCCGACTCCGGGTGGACCTCGACGCACAGGGCGTGCTCCAAGGCCGATTTGCCCGACGACGTGGTCGATGCCGCCAACGAGGGCCTGTCCGGGCTCTCGGGCGGCGGCCCCTCCTCGGGGACGTACTCGAGATAGGCCGCGCCGATGGGCACAGCCTAAAGCAGAATGGAGGGCCACATGGCCGACTTCGACAAGTTCAACCTCCGCCCGGAGCCATCGCGTGCCGACGAGCCCTGCAATGGCGCACCGGACGCCTCGGGCCCGAGCCCCGACGGCGGCGCGGCGGCCCCCTCCGATGGCGAGGCCGCCGCGAGGGGCCGCCGCGCCCGCCGACGGGGCGGGCAGCAGCCAGGGTCAGGGCAGTCCGGCGACAGGGCCAAGCGCCGCCTGGCCATCGCCTGCGGCATCGCCTCCGCCGTCGCCGTCATGGCCGTCGGCCTGGGCGGCGCCGAGCTCGCGAGCGCGATGCGCGTCCGCGCCGAGCTCTCGGAGACGACCAAGCCGCTCGTGACGCTCACGCGGTCGGTCGCGGCCGGCGAGACCGTCTCGTCCTCCGACCTCACGGTCACCGACGTACCGACCGCGTTCGCCCCGGCGGACGCCGCCACCGAGGCGAGCCAGGTCGCCGGCCGCGTCGCCGTCGTCGACCTGACGGCGGGAAACCCCGTCTCCCGGGGGTCCGTCTCGGGCTCCGAGACGGCCTCCACGCTGCCCGGTGCGGTGTCGGAGGGCCACGTGGGCTACATGCTCTCCTTCTCGAGCTCGGCCGACGCGGCGAGCCCGCTTTTGCGCCCGGGCGACCGCGTCGACGTGATGGGCGGCGCCGACGGCCAGGAGCCAGCCGTGATCTGCTCCGGCGTGAGGATCGTCGCGGTGGACGGGAGCCTGTCCTCGTCGGCGACGTCCTCGGACTACTCGACCGTGACGCTCGACGTGACGGAGGACCAGGCCTCCCAGCTGTTCGCCGCGACGTCGGGCAACTCCTCGGTGCACCTGCTGGCGCTTCCCACGCCCGCCCACCAGTCCGGGGAGGAGTGATCCGATGCCTCTCACAGACCCCGCATGGGACGCCGTCGCCTACGAGATCCAAGACAGGTGCGCCGAGGCGCTCCAGGCGAGCCTGGGCGACGGCGGCGGCAGCTGGCAGGCCGCCCGCGACAGGGCGCTCTCGCTGGCCGAGACGTCGCCCGCCCTCGCCGGGCAGCCCCGCGAGCTCGCCGAGAACATCGCCACCAACGTCGCCGACGACCTCTACAGGCTGGGACCGCTCGAGGACCTGCTAGCCGCACCCGAGGTCACCGAGGTCATGGTGAACGCGCCTGACGACGTCCGCGTCGAGGTGGCCGGCAGGATCGGCAGGACCGGGTATAGGTTCAGAAACGACGACCACGTCATGAGGATCATCCAGAGGATCTGCGACGCGGACAACCGCAGGTGCGACAACACCAACCCGATGTGCGACTGCACGCTCCGGCGCCCCGGCGCCCCGTTCGACGGGAGCCGAGTCAATGCCGTGGCAAGGCCAATCGCGGCGGACCACCCGCTCCTCGACATCCGCAAGTTCTCCGACGACATGCTCTCAGTGGACGACCTCATCGGGCACGGCACCCTCGACTCGCGAATCGCGGGCTATCTGGCCGCCCTCGTCAGGGCGCGCATGAACATCGTCATCATGGGCGGCACTGGCAGCGGCAAGACGACGCTGCTCAACGTCATGAGCGACTTCATCCCCGACGACCAGCGGATCATCACCGTCGAGGACACGACCGAGCTGTCGCTTCACAAGAGCCACGTGCTGCGCATGGAGGCGAGACAGGCCAACATCGAGGGAGCCGGCGAGGTCACCATCAGGCAGATCATCATCAACAACCTCCGCCAGAGGCCAGACCGCATCATCGTCGGCGAGTGCCGAGGGGCGGAGGCCTTCGACATGCTCCAGGCGATGGGCACGGGCCACGACGGGTCGCTCACCACCATCCACGCCAACGACGCGCGCGGCGCGATCAGCCGCCTGCAGATGATGGTGCAGATGAGCGAGGCGGGCGCGCAGCTGCCGCAGTCGGCCATCATGCAGGTCATCTGCTCGGCCGTCGACTTCATCGTCTGCATCAACCGCTTCCCGGACGGCAGCCGAAAGGTCACGGAGGTCTGCGAGGTGCAGGGCATTCAGGACGACGGCCACGGCCGCGCCGTGGCGACGATGGCGCCGATCATGAGGTACGACGTCGACGGCTACGACGAGAACGGCCGCGTCCTCGGCTCGTTCTCCCCCACCGGCGAGCACATGAGCGCCTCGCACCTGGCCCGCTTCGCCGTGAACGGCGTCGCGGTCGACCCCGCCTGGTTCAGGGGGTGGGCCGCGTGACGGCGCCCCAGATCGAGTCCGCGCTCGCCTCCTGGTCGACCGCGGCGCTCGTAGCCACGCTCGTCGCGGGCCTTGCCGTGACGGCCTGGGCTCTCGCGACCTACAGGAGCGACAGGGTCATGGCCGAGAGGCGGGACCCCTGGGCGACGCGCGCCACGGGAGCCATCGACGTGCTCGCCGCGCGGGTCGCCCCCGTCTTCGAGGGGACGGGTACCAGCCTCACCGAAACGCAGCTGCTGGGCGCGTGGGCCGCCTGCGCCCTGCTGCCGCCCCCGATCCTGATCGCCCTCGGGGCGCCGCTTCCCGTCGTGGCCGTCGCCCTCGCCGCCGGCGCCCTCGCGCCCGCGCTGTGGGCACGTGCGGCCAGGCGTCGGGCGAGGCTGCGCTTCGAGTCGACGCTCGGCAGCGCCCTGCCCCTCGTCTCGTCCAACCTCAGGGGTGGCCTGTCGTTCAGGGCCTCCCTCGTGCCCGTCGGCGAGTCGATGCCCGAGCCGCTTCGCGGCGAGCTCGCCAGGCTCGGCGCCGACATCGACTCGGGGGCACCCATCGAGGAGGCGCTCGCGAGGATGGCCGAGCGAAACCATTCGAAGGACGTGGCGCTGCTCGCCAGCGCCGTCGTCGCCCAGCGGCAGACTGGCGGCAACCTCGCCGACGTCATCGACTCGGTGGCGGGGGCCGTCCGCGACCGGTGCGAGCTTCGCATGCAGGTCAGGAGCAAGACGGCCGAGGCGAGGACGAGCGCCAAGATCCTCGCGGCCCTGCCCGTGCTGGTCCTCGTGGCGATGTGCTACCTGTCGGAGAGCTTCAGGGGATTCTACGCGAGCCCGGTGGGCATCGCCACCATCGCGCTGGTCGTCCTGCTGGTGGTCACGGGCTACGCGGCCATGTCGCGCATGGCGGACATGAGGGTGGACTAGCATGGATGGAACCACTTCTTTCGGAATCATCGGAGGGATCGCCGCGGTCTCCGCGGCCGTCGGGATGGCGGGCCGTTACCTAGCCCTTAGGCTCGGTGGGCTCAAGCCCAGGCGAAGGAGGCGCGCAGGGAGGGGCGCCGGCATCGTGGAGCTCGTCTCCCGGTCGATCCCGGCCTCGGTGACCTCGGAGGCGGCCGCGCGCGAGGCCATCGAGCGAAGCGGCCAGAGGATCGACCCGTCGGCGCTCTGGGCGCTCCGCGTGCTCGGGGTCGGCCTCGGGGCCATAGTGGGCACGCTCGTGGCCTCGTCCTCGACGAGCCTCGCGGCCTGGCTGCTCCCGCCCGCCCTCGCGGCGGCGGGCGCCCTGGCGCCGTCGGCCTGGCTCGTGGTCGCAGGCGGCAGGTGGAGGGCCGACATCGAGCGGGAGCTGCCCAACGCCCTCGACCTCATGGGCGTGTCCGTTGCCGCGGGCACGAGCTTCGAGGCCGCCGTCCGCATCGTTGCGGAGAGGACGCAGGGGGCGCTGGCCGACTCGCTGTCCGACGTCGTCGCGGCAGCGGAGTTCACGTCGATGACCGAGGCGCTCGAGACCCTCGCCGACAGGGCCCAGGTCGAGCCCCTGACGGTCTTCGTTGCCTCGCTCGCGCAGGCCCAGCGCTCCGGCATACCCGTCGCCGAGATCCTGCACTCGCAGGCGACGAGCGTCCGCACGTACCGGAGGCAGAGGATAGAGGAGCAGATCAACAGGCTCTCGACCAGGATGCTCCTCCCGCAGCTCCTGATCTTCGCGGCCGTGCTCGTCGCGATCCTCGTGCCGACGATCTCGCAGGTAATCGAGTCGCTTGCGTAGCGGCCCGGGAAAGGGGTAGTCATGTCAAGAACCGGAAGGACTGGGCGCCGGCCCCTCGCATGGGTCGCCTCCCCGGACGTGCCGATCGGTGCGATCCCGCTCGACGGGCTCTCGTCGATCGCGCTTAGGGCCCTCGTCGGGCACGTCGCTCTCATGGCCGCCTCCATCGCGGTGGCATGCGCGCTGCTCGCCGCGAGGTCGGTTCCCTACCTCGGGCTCGGGTACGGCTCGATGGTGTCCACGGCCGTCTCGTATGCGACGACGTCCCCGTCGGTAGGCCTGCTGGCCGCGCTGCTCGCGACGCCGGTCGCCCTCATGTCCGTCGCCCTCGCCGCCCGCTCGTGCGGCCACTCGCCAGCTGGCCTGGCGGTCTCCCGGGCCTGCGCGCTCTCCTCGGCCACCGCGACGTCGCTGATTGCCTGGGCGGCGCTGTGCCTCTGCGGGCTCGCCCTCGGCGGCGGGCAGCTCGGCCACGGCGTCGTCCTTGCCCTCGCCACGGCCGCCATGGCGTGGCTCGCCGCGACCGACCTTGGGGCATCCGGCCTGGGACGCATGCCGTCTGCCTAGGCCCGAGGACCCGCATTCGCGAAAGGCGGCCAGTCGCAGGTGCGGGAGCCCGTCTCCCCTCCCCAAGGTGGTATCCGCAATTGACAGGGCCTCGCTCCGCACGGCCATCGAGTCAAATTGAGTGGACTGAAATGCCCGGGCGGAGGTGAGCTGACATGAGCGGAGCGAGGAGGACGGTCACGCGCAGGCGCGCCATCGGCGTCTCCTGCGCCCTCGTGGCGCTCGCGGCCGCCGCCCTCGCGCAGCAGGGTCGCGACGCGGAGGCGTCCCCATCGCGAGGGGGTGCCGGCGTTGGCTCGTCTGGCGGGGAGTCATGGGAGGAGCTGCTCTCCCCCTATCCCGACGCGGTCGGCTGGGTGCGCGTCTCGGGCACGCGCGTGGACGCGCCCCTCATGCAGGCCTCTGGGGACGACCCCGACTTCTGGCTCTCCCATGCCCCCGACGGCACGCCGGACCGCGAGGGAAGCGTCTACCTCGACTCGAGGTGCTCCACCTCCACCCAGGCGGCCATGGCCTACGGGCACCATGTCGGCGACACCGGCCGCGCCCTCTCCGACGTCCACGGCGCCTTCTCGCAGGACGCCTTCGACGGCATCGGGGGGATGACGCTCTACGTGCGCGCGACGGGCGAGGAGAGGACGCTCTCCCCGACGCTCGCCATGAGCGTCGACAAGTCCTACGCGGACATCCAGAGGTTCGGCTTCGCCGACGACGACTCGCTTCACGGCTGGCTCGGCGGTCTGCTCTCGCAGGCGAGCGCGAGCTCAGGCGACGCCGAGGCGCTCATCGCGGCGGCCACGCGGGCGATGACGCTCGTGACCTGCTCGTCCGATACGGCCGGCCGTCGCGCGCGGACCCTGCTCACGTTCTGCGAGGGCGGTGAGGCGCTGTGATCGCCGGGCTGCTCCTGACGCTCGCCGCATGCGCGGCGTTCGCGCTGGCGGGCGCCCACATGGGCCTCGCCCTCTCGCTCGTGCCCGGAGGGACGGGCGCACTGCTGTCGGACTCGCAGGGCGTCCTGTCCCAGGCGGCCTCCGAGGGGCTTCGCAGCCTCGTCTCGCAGCCGCTCGCCATCCCATGGGGCTCGCCGGCTGCACAGCTCGGCGCGATGCTCGCGGGGATCGTCCCGGGCATCGTCTACGTCGCCGTGCTCATGGCCAAGACGAGGAACGACCGCGCCGGCGAGGAGTCGGGGTCCAGCCGATGGGCCACGACCGCCGAGATCAGGAAGTTCGCGACGACCAACAACCCGTCGCCGGACAACCTCATCCTGCTCTCCGAGCACGCGGCCCTGCCCTTCACGAGGACCGACTTCGACCAGGAGCACGACCGCAACGTCAACGTCGCCGTCATCGGCGGCTCGGGAAGCGGCAAGACGCGCTACTACGTGAAGCCAAACGTAGCGCAGCTCTGGAGCGACTACATCATCACCGACCCGAAGGGCGACCTGCTTCCCGACGTGGGGCAGATGCTCGTGGACAACGGCTACCACGTTCGCTCCTTCAACACCTTCGTCACCGAGCAGAGCCTCGTCTACAACCCGTTCCACTACGTGCGCACCGACCTGGAGATCGAGGAGTTCGTCACGGCCTTCTTCGCGCTGACGTCGAGCGACCAGAAGAAGGGCGGCGACCAGTTCTGGGACGACGCGGCGATGCTGCTCATGGGCGCCCTCATCGCGTTCCTGCGCGACTACGCGCCGGTCGCCGACTACAACTTCGGCGGCCTCATGCGCCTGCTCGACATCGCCGAGGCGGCGGAGGACTCGGACAGCTTCAAGAGCCCGCTCGACAGGCTCTTCGACCAGATCGAGACGGGGTACCGCCCAGAGGTCGTGAAGGGCCAGGCCTCCACGATGCGCCACGTCGGCGATGGCAGGTGGAGGACGATGAGCGTGCCGGCCTCCTCGCGCGTGCGCTACAGGCCCTCCAGGCTCTACAGCAGGGCGCTCGGGAAGAGGCCCTACGACAACGTGCTCAAGGGGCGCGACGGCAGGCCGCTGCTCGACGCGAGCGGCCGGGAGCGCAGGGGCTTCTCGCCCGCGCAGGACTTCGGGCTGCGCTGCTACAAGAAGTTCCGCACGGCAGCCGGCAAGACGCTGAAGTCGATCATCATCTCGGTCAACGTCAAGTTCAACGCGATCTCGACCGCCGAGGTCAGCCGCGTGCTCAACGGCGAGGACCAGATGCGCCTCGACGAGCTCGGCGAGCCCGGCCAGCACACGGCGCTGTTCTGCACCTTCAAGGACACCAACCAGCAGACGCTTGGCTTCCTGCACGGCCTTCTGGTCTTCCAGGCCATGAACGTGATGGCCGACAAAGCGATCCGCAAGCACGGCGGCAAGCTCCCGACGCCTGTGCACCTCATCCTCGACGAGTTCAAGAGCCTGCACCTGCCGAAGTCGACGTCCGACCTGATCTCGGTCATCCGCAGCCGAAACATGTCGATGTCGGTGATCCTGCAGTCGGTTTCGCAGCTCGACGAGCTCTACGACGAGGCGACCGCCAACTCGATCCTCGACTGCTGCGACACGATGGTGTTCCTCGGGGGCAAGTCGAAGAAGACCACCGAGATGATCGCGGGCGCCATCGGCAAGCAGACCATCACGACCACCAACGTCACGAGCCAGCACGGCGGCGGACGCGGCTGGTCGAAGTCGATGCAGCGGCAGGCGCGAGACCTCATGGACTCCGCCGAGGTGGGCCGCCTCAGGAGGACCGACTGCATCGTGCTCATCAACGGCTGCCAGCCCTACAAGGACCGCAAGTACCCGCTCGAGCAGCACCCGCGCTACGAGCTCATGGACCCCGGCCACAAGGCCAGGGGCAGGTTCCAGACCCCAATCGGCAGGCAGGAGCTGCGCAACCCCTCCGGCGAGGTCGTGGCGAGCGGGTGGGTCGTGAGGCCGATCGCCCGCAGGCCCGTCAAGGAGGCCGTCTACCGGAAGAGGTTCGACCTCGCGGCATACCTCGCATCCCAGGACGGGGGGATTGCGGATGCATCCAAGGGCGCCGGCGAACCCTCGCCGGACGAAGCGACCGGGAAGGCGGCGCCGACCGGGGGTGCGAGGGCGGGGGTGATGGCCTCCGGAGAGACGACGGGCGCAAACGCACCGGACACGTAGCGGCACGGGTGCGGCCGGGCCCGCCCGGGCCCCGCGAGGGGCAAGGACGCGCCGCTTCCACCCGACGCGCCGCCCGGACGGCACCCGACCGCCGACTGCTGTGCCGAGACGACCGGAGGCGTCGGCACCATGGCCGGATGAGCCGGCCGACACACAGGTTACCACGGGCCGAGTGCCCGAGACAAAACGACGTTAGGAGAACGCCATGAGAAGTGAGACGCAGGCCAAGGGCCGGACCCGACTCGAGAGGGTCGCCGGCTGGCTCGTGCGCCATCGCGCCGAGGCGCTGGCGACCGCAACCACGATGGCGCTCACGGCGCCCGTTCCAGCGTGGGCGGTGGACGGCGTCGGCATGCTCAAGAACATCATCGGACTGTTCAAGAACGGCATAGAGTTCGCCGGTGGCGCCATGATCGTCTGGGGTGGCGTGCAGGTGGGCACCAACCTGTCCAATGGCGCGAACGGCAACTCTGCCTCGATCGCGCAAGGCATCTTCTTCATCATCGGCGGCGCCGTCGTGTTCGCCGCAGGCATCTTCCTCTCCCAGCTCGACACGGGCTGGGTCCAGGGCGAGTAGGGCGACGCGCGATGGTCTCGCTACCGATCTCGAAGGACATCACGGCGTTCGAGCCAAAGATCGTGCTCGGGCTCACAGCCCGCACGCTCGCCTTCACGGTGGCGGCGCTCGTTGTCGGCCTCGGACTCGGCCTGTTCATGGCCCTCGCCCTGGACATCGACCCGACCGAGTCGCCGCAGGTGCTCGTCATCATGCTCGGGACGGTCGGGCTGTGGGCCATGGGCTACCTGCGCCCGCTCGGGATGCTGCCCGAGGTGTGGGCGTCCCTGTGGATCCGCCAGCACCTCATGCCCCAGAGGCTCACCTACAGGTCGTCCGCCGCCCTCGGCCGCGGCCCGGTCCCTCTCGCGGGATACTCGAAGGAGACTTATGTTCGGAAGAAGCAAGCGCAACAGGCGGACGTCGACGGAGCCTACGCCAAGCTCCGCGCAAGGCGCGGCATCGAGCTCTGGGAACCGGGAGACCTTCGTCCCTGACGCCGGCGACTTCGTCCGTTCGGCTGCCGGCGAGGACCTCTCGAAGCTGTCAAAGAGGGACAGGAAGCGGCTCAAGCGCGAGGTGGGCCGCGAGCTCAAGCGCCAGCTCAGGGAGAGCAGGGCGGAGGGCAAGAGGCTCGCCACCGAGCGCGCGCAGCTCGAGCGCGACAGGAAGCGCCATGCGAGCGACGTCTACAGGCAGGTCAGGGCAACGTCCAAGAGGACGCAGGAGTCCACCCAGGCGGCCCGCGCCAGGCGGGACCGCGCGCAGGAGGTCGTGGACGCCATCGGCTACGACCTCATGTTCAAGAACGGCATCTGCGAGGTGGAGCAGGGCCTGTTCTCCGAGACCATCGAGTTCGACGACATCACGTACCAGAACGCCCGCGACTCCGACCAGCTCGACATGCTCAAGGTGATCTTCGACCTGCACAACGGCGTCTCGGACCGAATGTGCCTGCAGTACGGCGTCATCAACTTGCGCCTTCGCGAGGAGCAGGTGGGCAACCGCACCTTCTTCGACCCGGACGCCCAGGCCACCTCGCAGGGTGCCGCCGACGCCGCCGAGATGAACAGGATCCTCAACGCCAAGCTGCTCGAGGGCGTCTCAAACATCACGCGGCGACGTCTGCTCACGGTCTCCACGCTCGCCTCCGACGCGGACGAGGCCGTGAGGTCGCTCGCGGGCTTCAACACGATGCTGTCCACCAACTTCGAGCGGCTTCGTTGCGGGTGGCGCGTGCTCGACGGGGCCGAGCGGCTCTCGCTCGTCAGCTCCATGTTGCGCCCTGGCAGTGACCTCGACTTCGAATTCGAGAGAGACCTCTCGGTGGCCTCTCCCCTCACGACAAAGGACTTCGTGGCGCCCTCCTCGCTTGACTTCGCACCGGGTGGCTCGGACTTCTGGTTCAGGTCCAACGGGAAGTGCTGCCAGGTCCTCGTCATGAGGACGCTCGACTCGCCGCTCGACGACCGCTGCATCGCAAACATCGCCGACCTCGCCGTGCCGCTCGAGGTCTCCTGGTTCCTTCAGCCCATCAGCAAGGTCGAGGCCATCAACTACGTGGCCACGCGCGCCACCATGATTGGCTCCGAGATCGTCCAGGAGCAGCAGAAGGCCATCAAGAACGGCTACGACTACTCGCTGCTGCCTCCCGAGCTCCTGAGCAACCGCGAGGCGGTCAACGACATCCTGTCCCAGCTCAAGGGCGAGGAGGAAAACAAGGCCTCCCAGCGCCTGTTCCAGTTCACCGGGGTCGTGTGGACGTGGGCCGACGACTTCGAGACGCTCACCGACCAGGTGAGGCAGATCGTGAGCGCCGCGTCCACGAGCGGCATCACGCTCGAGACGCTGGAGATGCGCCAGAGGCAGGGCCTCAACACTGCCCTTCCCCTCGGGCTCAACCACGTCGAGGTGGGTCGCCAGCTCATGACCAACGAGACGTGCATCCTCGTCCCGTTCGCGACCACCGAGCTCGATGACGAGGGCGGGAACTGGTACTACCAGAACAAGCTCAGCGGGAACCTCGTGCTAGGGAACCGCGCGCGCCTCTCCTCTCCCGTCGGCTTCGTGTCGGGCAAGACGGGAAGCGGCAAGGGCTTCTTCGTCAAGAACGAGATCGAGTCGACCCTCCTGTCCAAGCCGCGCGACCAGGTCTTCATCTTCGACCGCGCCGGCGAGTACCTGTGGCTCACCGAGCACTGGGGAGGCCAGTCGGCCACCTTCGGCACCGGTCATGACGCGCACCTGAACCCGCTGGGCATGATGGGGCTGGAGGACCGCAGCGACGAGGCGCAGGTTGCCTTCAAGGCCGACGCGATTCTGGCGCAGGCGGGGGCAAGCGCCGAGGAGAGCGGGATGCCCCTCACCGACGAGGAGCGTTCCATCATCCAGCGCTGCGTCGAGCGCGTCTACCTCGAGGCCCGAATCAGGGGCCGCGAGCCGCTGCTCGAGGACCTCTACCAGGCCCTGCTCGCCCAGCCCGAACAGGCGGCGCAGAGCATAGCCCTGCGATACGAGAGGTTCTGCCGAGGCGCCACCAGCTTCTTCAACTACCCCGGCAACATCGACTTCGACGCGCGCATCGTGGACCTCAACCTCAAGGAGGTCCCCGAGTCCATGCTCGTCTTCGCGCTCGTCACGATGTGCGAGGCCGTCAGGTTCCAGATGTACAAGAACCACGAGCGGGGCATCCGGACGTGGCTCTACATCGAGGAGATGGAGTCTCTCTTCAAGTACTCGACCGTCCTCAACTACTTCGCCCGTTTCAGCCGAGAGTGCCGCAAGTTCGGGCTGTATCTCACGGGCATCACGCAGAGCACGGAGGCCATGATGAGAAACCCCGACGCGAGCTCGATCGTGAAGCAGTCGGACTTCATCGTGCTGCTCCGACAGTCCAAGGAGGACCGCGACTACTGGGCCGAGACCCTCGGTCTCTCGCCCCTGCAGCTCTCCTCGATCGACGACGCCACGCCGCGAGGCAACGGCCTGCTCGTCTTCGGCGACACCCGCATACCCATCAAGGGCGAGTTCCCCAAGGACTCCTTCCTCTACGACCTCTACTCCACCGACCCCAACGAGGCAGAGGCCAGGCGCGCCAGGCTCGCTGGGAAGGCTCAGTAGCCATGGCCGACCCGATCACCGGCACGCCCGGCCAGAACGCCCTCAAGGAGGCGAGGACCTCCGCGCAGGTGGGGGCGGCCAACCTCTCGTCGTTCAGGACCGAGGAGGGTCGCGCCGAGGCTGTGTGCGCCGACTTCGACACGGGTGCGGACTCGAGGGTCCCCGGGGCGTCGGCGACGACGCTCGGGGGTCGGCCCAGGGCCAGGGGCGGCGACGCCGGGAGGGCAAGGACCTTCGGCAAGACGAGTCGCGCGCGAGGCCAGAGGGGCCGTGGCAAGGGGGCGAGGCCGAACCCGCTTCGCGACCTCACGCCGGAGCAGCGGCGCCGCGCGAGGAGGCGCGCGGCCGAGGGCGTCGTCAGGAGCGCCTCCTCGATCGTCGACCAGAGGGACGGCGACGCCTCCGACGAGGTCGTCGGCGACATGAGGAACGCCGCCTTCAGGGGCGCCGACGCCGTGCGCGGCGGGCTTCGCGCCCGCGACGCGGCCACGGCGTTCCTCGGCACCCGCAGGGAGGGTGCGAGCGTGCCGCAGGCGGTGCGCCGCGCCCTCGTGAGGAGGACCCGTGAGGTCTCCAAGGCCAGGGCCGCCGCCAAGGTTGTCACCGACATGGGCATCCGTATGAGGGTCGCCACAACGGTCCGTGCCGTCGTGGCGGCGGTAATGGCCGCCGTCACGAGCGTCGTCGCCGCCGTGGCACCAATCCTGTTGGCATTGCTCCCGATCCTTCTGCTCCTGTTCGTCGTCATCGCCCTGTCGACCTGCTTCAGCTTCGACACCGCATCGCTCAGCGAGGACGAGGCCTACGTCGCGAGCTACCTCGCCCAGAGGGAGTTCACGACGCCGGCCATCGCCGCCGTCATGGGCAACATGAAGGCCGAGAGCGAGTTTGACCCCAAGCTTGACCAGGACGACGGCTACGGGACCGTCTCGCTCGGACTCGTCCAGATGACCGGCAGCGAGAGGGAGAGCTTCCTGTCCTGGTGCTCCCAGAACAACCTGTCCTGGGACACCGCCTCGGCGCAGTGCGAGTGGATTTTCTCCGGAGAGGACTCCACCATCCACGGCTCGACCGTCGCCACGGGGTCGTCCTTCGACCCCGGCTGGTACCAGAGCGGCAGCAGGTGGTCGAGCGTCATGATCACGGGCTCGCTTGCGGGCTACTACACGAGGTGCGGCGACTACCAGGAGGCGATCGCCGACAAGATTGACGGCTGGTACAGGACCGGCGACGACTTCAGGCAGGCCGACGACGTCGAGCTCGCCACCTTCTGCTGGATGGCGTGCTACGAGCGATGCGGAAACTTCGACAAGGCGGGCCGCGACGTCTCCAACCTCTCCAGCCGCCTCACCTACGCGAGGCAGTACCTCGAGAAGCTGACGCAGTCATCGGGCAACGGACAGGAGTACGAGCTGTCCGATGGCCAACAGAAGGCGATAGTAGACGCGTGCCACCGGGTGGGCTCGCCCGGAAGCGGGCTGTGCGCCATGTGGGTCAGCCAGGTATACGAGGCGGCAGGCCTGGGCTATCCGGGCGGAAACGCCAACAACATGTATGACAACTACACCTGGTCGACCTCCAAGTCCGACTTAAAGGTCGGGATGATCATAGCCGTCCCGTCATGGACGGGCACCTCCGCGGGCAGGACCTACGGACACGTGGGCATCTACATAGGCGACAACAAGGTCATGCACAACGTTGGCTCGGTCCAGGTGATGGACCTCGACAAGTGGATCTCCACCTACGGGACCACCTACGTCCCGAGGTGGGGGTTCGCGGCGGGAGACCACAGGACGCTCTAGGAGGGAAAGATGGACAATTGGAAGGCGCTGCTCTCGGACGTGTCCGAGGCCCTGCGCTCGAACAGGCGGGTGAGGCTGTTCCTCATCATAGGCGTCGCCGCCCTGTGCGGCTGGGCCGTCTTGTCGCAGGCGATGGGCGGCGCCCCCTCGAGGGGGCAGGTGGAGTCGTCCGCGGCGGCGACCACGCAGGCGCTCGCGACCGACGCGCAGCAAGCGGCCATCGAGGGCTACGGCGACGGCGAGTCGGGCCTCGTCGCGACGCTCGGGGCATCGAGCTGGGTGTCCCAGGACGGGCAGTCGAGGCTCGAGTTCGACGGCGACGAGTATGCCAAGGGGACCGACGAGCCCCGCGCCTTCGCCGTCACGAGCGTAAGGATGGGAACACCAGCCACGGAGACGTTCACGGACAACGAGACGGTGACGTCGACGACCACTGAGACGACGTTCTCGGTCCTTCTGGACGACGGCTCGACCGCGATCGAGACGCTCACCGAGGTGTCGATGGACGGCAAGGTCACCAGGAACCTCGCCGGCGACGCCTTTGGCGGGAGCTGGGCCGCGGAGGCGACCTCGTCTGACCTCGTGATTGAGCAGAACGACCACCTCTCCCAGCTCATCGACGGGCATGACGACGAACTGCGCGAGGCGCTGTGGAACTGGGCGCAGGCCAACGCGCCAAGCGCCTCGCGAGCGATGTGGCTCGGGACGGCGAGGGTCGACGACAACAGCGGAAGGGTGGTCCTGGACATGTCACTGAACGACGTCTTGTCCACAAGGGTCGCGGCGACCTACTCCACGACACACGGCGACTTCACGATTGCGAGGGCCGAGTGATGGGAAGGACTCTCGAGGTCAGCGTCAATGGGAGCGTCGTGCGAGTCGAGAGGCACCCCATCCTGGGCTGGTCGCGGCGACACGGCGTGGCGATAGCCCTTGCAGTCCTCCTCATCGCGCTCATCGCGCCCAACGTCGCCTTGGCCGACATGCTCAGCGGATATGCGGATGACATGGGCCATGCCGCCGTGGACTCAATAGCCGGCCTCTTCAGCGGCGGCGATGACACGGGAGGCCCCGTCGACCTCCTCACCTCGCCGTTCGACTCACTCCTGGGTGGCCACGGCGGCGGCACCATGATGTACGACGCGATAAGGGGCGTCCACAACGGGCTCAAGACCCTCGCGGCCTCACTTCTCTCGTTCGTCATGCTCATGCAGTTGGTCAAGATCTCGCAGCGCATGGACTCCGGCTCGCAGATGCCCGCGGTCAAGGAGGTCTTCACGCTCGTGGTCATGTGCGCGATATGGATCTACGTCATCAACCACAGCCTGGCCATAGTTCAGGCCCTCTATGACCAGGTGAACGCAATCACCAACGCGGCCCTCGACCAGCTCGGCGCGAAAGACAAGGAGGCCGTCACCGACATCATCGCCGCCACCGGCACTCTCTCCATCGCCGGCGAGCAGGGCGCAATCGCCATGCTCATCACGTGGCTCATCCTCTTCCTCATCTCCTCCGCCGGTTCCATCCTCGTGAACTTCATGTCCCTGGCCAGGGGCATCCAGATCTACGTGGAGGCTGCCTTCGCCCCGATCCCACTCGTGCTCCTGGGCTTCGACGAGACGCGGAGCTGGGGCGTCGGTTACATCAAGAACTTCATCGCCATCTGCCTCTCGGGCACCATCATGCTCATCATCCTCAAGTGCCTGCCGATCATGCTCGTGAGCGTGTTCAAGACCGAGGGGTTCGTCCTTGCCACCGACTTCGGAAACGTAGTGGTCATCGAGCTGCTCGCCATCATCTGCTGCTTCAAGAGCGGGGCCTGGGCCCGCGACATCCTCGGCGGCTAGCCGTATACAAGCTTATGTGCGCGGTGTGTCCGACCGACGAGCCATAACGCCCGGCGAATCGCGCGCCCATGACATCGATTTAGGCTGGACGCAGGTTAGGGTTCAGGCTAGGAGGTCGGAAGCCCCATGTCAGACATCAGCGACGACATCGGCCAGATGATGTTCAGCGCACTCTCCCGCGCGGCCTGGCCTGCGGGAAGGTACCTGCTGCGCAAGCTGCGCGAGAGGACGAACGCAAGGAGGGAGACGCTCTCGGCCGCGAGCCATGGCCGCGTGGACATGGGCCAGACGCTGCGCGACAGGAACGCCTCGGAGGCCGACGACTCGCGCTGGGCTGCCGTCGAGTGCGACTGCGCCGAGATGACGCCGGAGTCCGTGAGGGAGGCCCTCGAGGGCGGGCTGGCCATCAGTCCCCAGTCCACGGCGAGGCTGCGACGCGCAATCGCCCGCATGCCCACCGAGGCCATGATGCGCTCGGGCGCCAGGCCGCTGTCGGCATTCGTCGCCGAGGAGAAGGGCGCGGCCAACGGGCCTGAGTCCTCAGGCGCCTGGGTGGAGAGGGCCTGCGGGCGCTTCCGCGAGCAGGGCACGCCCGTCACCTCAGGCGACATGGCGGCACTGCTCGAGGCCATGGAGGTCTTCCACGAGGCCGACGGTCGGGCCGTCGTGTTCCGCGAGGGCGACGCCGAGATGGTCGAGCGGGCGTGGTCCATGCTCGCGGGCCCCGACGAGGCCGCCTTCACGCTGAACGGCGACGAGGAGCGTCGGCTCGTCTCCGTCGTCATGGACACGCACGAGCAGGCGCAGACCCTCGAGCGGGCCCTCGCCGAGGCCGGCTTCGACGCCTCGCGGGACGGCCGCGAGGTCGTCGCTGCCGTGAGGAGCGGCGGGCTGGCCCATGAGGCGGAGGCGCGCGTGCGCATCGAGAGGATGGCCTCGGAGCTGTCCGGTCGCGCCGACGCGGTCGACCCGCAGGTCACGCCCATGGAGGACCAGCCCATCACCGAGCGCCAGGCCTCCCTCATCCGGGAGCTCGCGAGCAAGCGCGGCCTCGGGATTGACGCCGAGGCGCTGGCCGGGCTTTCCCGCGCCGACGCCAACTTCGTCCTCACCACGGTCCTCGAGGCCGAGGGCCGTGCTGACCTGGGCGGCCAGGGGCTCTCAATCGAGCGGCAGCTCGAGGTCTACCGCCAGCTCAACGTGCCCGCCCCCGAGTCGCTCCAGTCTGAGGTGGCCCGTCGCCCCGAGGCCGCCCGAGTGGTGACAGGAAGGGGCGAGAGGGCCGAGGAGCCGGCTGCGAGCGACGAGTTCGTCCCAGGGGCGGATTCGCCAATTCCCGCGCAACCCCAGCGAGTCTCCTCCGATGCCGTCGATACGCCGACACAGGACGCGAGGCTCGCGGCCCTTCGCGGCGGGGTCGGCGTGCGCCACAGCGACGCCGGCTACGAGCGCGGACGTTTTAAGCCAGCCGTCTCCGAGCTCACCGAGTCCCAGTCGCCCGGCGTCGAGCAGGCGAGCGACCTGCAGCAGGCCTGGGACTCGCCCTCCGACCTCGACGTCGACGGCGACGGCATCAGGGACTTCGCGGAGGACCGCGACGGCGACGGCGTCCCTGACGACCGAGAGCCCAGGCAGGACTCACTCGAGGAGACGATCGCCGCCGCGGTCACGATCAACGAGGACATGAGGTCCGTGGAGCGCGCCGGCCAGGAGCTCGGGGGCATCGCCCTCGAGGATTCCCTCCACGGCGCGAGGGTCTAGGGAGGCCAGAGATGTCGGGACTTCTCGACCACGCGTCCGCCGACGGGACGCTGTTCGACATCGGCGACTACGACTACGGGGAGTGGCGCAACCTCCTCGCCGAGCGCACACGCCAGGACCCGCGCGACATGGACGACGACCTCGTCAGGGAGATCGTGGACGACCTCAGGGCCGATGCGGTGGGGAGGCTGTGCGCGGACGTCGAGCTGTCGCTCTTTGACGCCGGTCTGGCCGACTCGCCCTCGCCTGCCGTGGCTACCCTGTGGAACGGGTCGGCGGGCGTCCCGGTCGTATCCGTGGCGCCCATCGATCCGCTTCGTCTCGCCACGAACCTCCGAAGGGCCCGGCTCGGCGACGACGGCGACCTCGAGCTGACCGTCGACGGCGGGCAGGTCAAGGTGAGGGGCGTCGCGGCCCACACGCTCGAGCTCGTGGGCGTGAGGGAGGCCGAGGTCCTCCGCGGCGATCGAGCCGAGATGGTCTGGACGGTCGCCTCGCCACTCGGCGACCCGCGCAAGGCGCTCGAGGCGGCATACGACGCACTTGACAGGGAGGTCTCGCCTCCCGAGCTTCCCGGCCGTGACTCGCGCGTCGACGGGCGTGATTGATGGATGGCCGTCACGTGGACGTGAGCGTCGGGGAGCTTCCGCAGGCCAGCCCGCTCCGGGGGTACGGCTACGGCTGGTCCGTGACCGCGACGGGAACTTACTCGGACGACGACTGGCTTGGGTGCTTCGAGCAGACGCGCTGCTTCGGAACGCGCAAAGAGGCCGAGGAGTGGGTCAGCGAGGAGCTTGTTGAGAGCGAGAGGTGATCTCATGGAAGACAAGACCCGCGGAGGCGAGGACGAGTAGACTTGAAACTGGTAATCGCGGAGAAGCCCGAGCTCGGCAGGAACATCGCGCACGCGGTGTGCGGGGCTCCCGAGGGGGTGCGCCTCCCCTACCGGGGCGAGCCCTACAGCATCGTGGCGTGCGCCGGCCACCTCGTGGAGCTGGCCGAGCCGGCCGACATCGACCCCGAGAGGTGGGGTGCGCCGTGGCGTGAGGAGGCGCTGCCGATACTGCCGCGCCCATGGCCCATGGTCGTGGAGGACGGCAAGGAGGGCCTCGTCAGGACCATCGCCAGCATGCTTCGCGAGGCCGAGGTCGTGATACACGCCGGGGACCCGGACGACGAGGGCCAGATGATCGTGGACGAGCTCCTCGAGTACCTGCGCTACGAGGGCCCGGTCATGCGCGTCATGGTCAACGACTCCATCGACAGGAACATCCGGCGGGCCTTCGAGCGCATGGAGCCGAACGGGCCGCACGTGGCCGCGGGTCGCTCTTCGACGGCGAGGTCCATCGCCGACAAGTGCTTCGGAATCAACGAGTCGAGGCTCGCGACCATGAGGGCGGGACACGGCCACAACCTCACGGTGGGCCGTGTGCAGACGCCCACGCTGGGACTTGTCGTGGAGAGGACGCTCGAAATCCGGGACCACGTCGCGAGCGAGTACTTCAAGGTCGCCTGCGACGTCTCGGTCGACGGCGGGGAGCCGGTTGAGTTCGTGCTCAAGCCAGACGAGGCCACGCGCGACGAGGAGGGGAGGCTATCCGACGAGGCGGTCGTGGCGAGGGTTGCGCAGGACCTCGAGGGGCTGACGGCTCCGGCCGAGACCCGCATCGAGGCGAGGTCGGAGCCCGCGCCGCTTCCCTTCAGCCTCACGGAGCTCACCGCCCACATGAGTAGGGTCGCCAAGATGAGCGCGCAGCGCGTCATGGACGCCACGCAGTCGCTGCGCGACGGGCACAGGGCCATCACCTACAACCGCACCGACTGCCCCTACCTGCCGACCGAGGCGTTCCGCGACGCGCCAGACACGCTCGCGCGCGCCGCCGCGAACCTCGGTGAGACGTGGGACCTCGACTTCTCCCGCATGCCACGCTGCTTCGACGACTCGAGAATCGACGCCCACACGGGCATCGTGCCCCAGGACGTCGCGGTGGACGTCTCGAGGCTGACGACCGACGAGCGCCTCACGTACGAGGAGATCTGCAAGAGGTACGCCATGCAGTTCGCCGGCGACGAGCGCCTCGAGGTCTCGAGCACCACCGTCGATGTTCCCGGCGGGGCCCTCTCGCACGTGGCGAAGAGGACCATCTCGCCCGGCTGGCGCGCCGTCGCCGACGACGGTCGCGGCTCCAAGGGGTTCCAGGAGGGCTGGGTCAGGGCCGGGGCGCACAGGCTCGAGGTAAGGGATGTCAGGTGCTCCCGGGAGAGGACGAAGCCCAAGAGGCCCTACACCGAGGGCACTCTCGTCAAGGCCATGGCCAACGCCGCCAAGCGCGTCTCCGACCCTAAGCTCAGGGAGGCGCTGCTCAGGAAGGACGAGGGAAAGCCGGGCGAGCACGGCTCGATAGGCACGACCGCCTCGAGGCCCGACATCATCGAGAAGCTCAAGGCCAGGGGCTTCATAGCCGAGAGCGGCAACAGGCTCGTGGCGACGCAGCTGGGGCTGGACTTCTACATGGCCTGCCCTCCCGATATCAGGTCCGTGGACACGACGGCGCGCTGGTGGCTCATCCAGGAGCGCGTGGCCGCGGGCGAGGCGGACGAGTACGCGGTGGCAGAGGCCACGCTGGAGACGTTCGGGGCACACAGGGAGAGCGCATGGAGGGGCGTCTCCCTCTCGGGGGACGACGCCGTGTGCCGGTGCCCGCTGTGCGGCTCCGACGTCATCGACCCGGGCCCCAAGGCCAAGGCCTACAGGTGCTCGACCAACGCCTACGACAGGCAGACGTGGGAGCTCACGGGAGGCTGCGGCTTCGAGCTGTGGAAGGAGCAGTACCGCCACAGGCTCACGCCCGCGCAGGCCAAGTCGCTGTGCGAGAGGGGCAGGACCGGCGTCATCAAGGGGCTGGTCGGCAAGAGCGGCAAGCCGTTCGACGCGCGTCTCACGTTGGACGGTAGCGGGCGCGTTGGGGTCGAGTTCGAGGCGAAGGCCGGAAGGGCTCCCAGGTAGGCATGATCGCTTCGAGTTCGCTCACCCGAGCTGGGTGTCGGGGTCCCACTACGAGTGTTTGGGACGGCTGGCTGACCTCCCGTATACAAGTTGATGGTGGGTCTGTGTCCCCGCCGGCATGCGAGGCACCCCCTGCAGGCACGTCGCCCCGAGCATCTGGGAGCATCGGGGGAAAGCGGTCCGCAGGGGGTGTGCTAATGCACGAGACTCACAGAAAGATCTACGCGCGAGGCGACTACCAGGGAGCCTCTGGCGTCGAGATCGCGATCCAGGACGTGACGGGTTACGAGGGCCTCACGCGGGAAGAGGCCTGCGAGGTCTACTCTGACTCTGACCTTGCCGCCTGGGGTGAGAAGCTGGCCGAGGCAGACCTCGACGCGGAGCTGGAGCGGCTCGTCCGCTTCTTCGACGGCGGCGATGACGAGGTTGGCACGTCAAACCCCAATCGCGGCCTGTCCATCGTCGTGCACAGGACGATGGAACGAGACGGAATCGCCTCATCCGAGCTCTCGTCATATGACAGCTTCGATTCCCCCGGAGACCCCGTCTCCCTGGGTTGCGAGATAGAGAACCTCGACATCCGGGGAATTCTTGACGTGAACGGAGACCTCGTCATCGAGGGCGACTCGCCCGCCGGCCCCGTCGCCCTCACCGTAAGGCAGATGACGGAGGACGGGGAGGCCGTCTGCTGGCTCCTATCGACCCTCGATGACTCACCCGAAGAATCGAAGGTAGACTCCATCTCCCTTGGGCGCATGTGGGAGCAGGACGAGCTCGTCTCCCCTCCGCGGATCGCGGAGCGGCTGTTCGGGCGTCCCGCCCTCGAGTACGAGGTGGACGACGTGCGCGTGAGCGCCCGGGTACTAAGCCAGGACGAACGCTCTCCTCGAGCCGACCTTCGCATCGTGACGTCGGTCGCAAGAGACGGAACCGACCTCGGAGAGGGCCGCTTCTTCAAGTCGCTGGGGCGTGCGAGGGAATGGTGCGAACGACGCGTCGCGTCGGAGTCTCGGGCGCAGGCCTCGACCGAGAACCCATCCCTCGCCTTGGAACAGGGGCGAACGAGCAATCGTGAGGAGAGGTAGCGATGACCATGGAGAGGCTACGAGTCGTGGTGGTTCCGACTGACGGTAGGCCCTGCGAGGAGGTGCTGGAACTCGGCCCTGACGGGAGCGCCCTCGGGCGGCTGCGTGAGATCGTCGGCGGCGACGTCGAGCTCTTGAGTGTCGGGGCTCCCTGCGAGGGGGTCGACCTGTTCGTCAACGACGAGGGCATGTTCGACTGCCCGCCAAACCGTGCGATCTACGCCACAAGGGCAATGGAGGAGGACGGCCTGATCTCCCAGGTCGACGGGTCCGTCCCAGTTCATGAGAACGAGCCGTACACGGTCCTCCACGGGAACATCGTGGCCGCCGGCTACGACCCGGTCTCCGGGGACACGGTCTCGCTGACCGACGCGCAGGCCAGCGAGACGCTTCGCTACTTCGAGCGCGTCTCCCCCGCGGGCAGCGGTGCCTACGAGGAGCAGCTCATCCGCTCCCACGCCCTTGCGCGAGTCGTGGACGAGCTTGGCCTCGACGTGAGCGACATCTATGTCGCCATGCCGGGAGAGGCAGGGCCAGAGCCGAACATCGCGTCAAGCACCGAATTCGAGAGGTGATCGCATGGAGTGGGCCAAGAAGAGGATCGTCTATGACGAGTCCGTTTACTACGGCAGCGCAGGCGATGACCTCGCGGTCGAAGACCTCATGGCCATCGAGGGCCTCACCGAGGCACAGGTGAGGGAACGCTACGGTGACTCGGAGATCTTCGAGCATGCAATGCAGTTGCTCGAGCAGGACCTCTCGCATGAGTACTCAAGCCTCGTCCAGTTCTTCGACGGTCGGACGAGCGATGACAAGAAACGCAACCCGAACTGGGGCAACCACGTCATCGTCTCGGCGATCGTGGGGCGTTGGGACGGCGAGCGCTCGGGCGTCGTAGTCTACGACGACCTCGAGGCGGCCCTCGACTGCTCCCCGAGTTGGACCGCCGCCGGCAACGTCTTCGCCGATTGCGAGATTCAGAGAATCTGGGAGGAGAACGGGGAACTGCTCGTCGAGGGCGCGCACCACGACGGCGGCGTCTCCGTCATCGTTCGCCAGCTGACTGACGAGGGTGAGCGTGTTCTTGGGCAGCTCGACTACGAGGGCGACATCCCCGAGGAGGGTATCTCGGCCATGGGCGAGACCTATCGATTCGGCGACGAGGCTAAGTTGCTGAGGGACATTTTCGAAAGCGAGCGGCTCTCCTCCCGGCCTCGCTACTTGGAGCGCGAGTACGGGTGCCCCGCCCTCGAGTACGAGACGACGCTGGCTGGCGTGACGCACTCCTTCGAGGCCGACCTTCTCGAGGACGGTGGCGTCGGTGTGATTCACAAGGCTGACGGGATGCCCATAGGCGGCGGATTCAGGGCAGAGAGCCTGTCCGAGGCAGGGCGACGCTGCGAGGAGCTTGCGGAGCGATACCTCAACGACCAGCCAGCCCCGGTAGCCGAGCAAGAGACTCGCGAGCCGTCGGGGGACGTGGCCCGATGAGTACGAGGCGGCCCAACCCTGGACGCACTTTCGATTTGGAGCGTGACCAGAATTGAATGCCTTGGACAACGTTGACGTCTTCATGGCCCTTGTCATCGCCGACAACGAGGCCGAGATGATGGCGGCCGCAGACCCTATGCGGTCGCGGGACGCGAGCTACGCCCGAGCCACGGCCGCCCTCGCTCTGTCGCACCTTCGCGGCTACGAGGACCAGCCCGAGGTGCTGGAGGCCGTGTGCGCCGAGGCGCTCGGGAGTCCCTCGGCGCGCGAGCGCGTCTCGTCGGGCGCGACGACGCCGGAGTGGGAGTGCGGGCACCTGCTCGCCTGCGTGGCGCGTGAGCACGCGGAGGCAAACCTCGAGGAGGTTTACAACAGGGGCGACTTCGCCTATGAGGCGACGGTCGACCTCGGTGACGTCCGGGCTCGCGCGGAGTCCGGCGCCGCGAGGTTCGCTTCCAGCGGTGACCGCGCACGTCTCGAGGGCGTCAATGCCGGCAGGCGCATCATGGCGGCCTTCGACCTCTCTCCCCAGACCGTGATGGACGTCGCGCGGAGGATGGAGGGGCCCGTCTCGATCACGTGGTCGCAAGCCGACGAGCTCGCTACCGATTTCTGCGACGCGCTTGCGCAGGTCGACCTCGACTCCTGCGACTGCCAGGACCTCGAGTCGAGAATCCAGGCAGCCCATGAGGAGCGCCAGGGGCAAAGCGCGGAGTGCCCCTTTGAGCCCGGACGCTGGGGAGAGCCTGGCGACGGGTCGGGTGCGCGCCAGCCCCTCGGGGTGGTAGCTGGGATTGACAGGGCCGCGTCCCGTCGCGGCCTCGGGTAGCGTCTGGACCTATGGAGACCGGAGAGTGACTGGAGGGGCGCATGCCAAGCCGAGTCAGGGACATGGACCTTGGTGATCTCAGGCTGCTGATGGACAGGCTCTGCGAGTACGCGGTCTGGACGAGGAACGGCTGCTACCTGAGGGAGGCCCGTGAGCTCGTGTCCGAGCTGTGCGGAGAGTACTCCGAGCTCGACGAGATCGTCGCTGGGGCTCGCTCCGAGGTCGGGCGAGCCGATGCCTCCCGTGACGAGCGGGAGGCGATCGAGGGCCAGATCTGCGACGCCATCCTCACCCACGCGGCATGCATGTGCAGGGACCAGACGATCGGCTATCGCATCGACGTCATAAAGAGCCGCCTCGCGCTCGCCGACGTCGTGCTCGGCGTCAGCTACGACGGGGTCCCGCCCGAGGTCATGGACGAGTACGCGGCCGTGCTGATCGACCAGGCCGACGACGCCATCAGGGGCCTCGCGCTGATCGCTCCAAACACGGCGAGGGACATGGCGTTCGACTACCTCTACGACCACCCGGACAGGGTGGCGGACGTGCGGGCGTATCGCAGGGTCGCGGCCTCCGACGCCTTCCTGGACTTCGAGGACAACTACGGGGGCTGGTCCGAGCACGTCATCCAGGCGCACCCCTGGAGGCAGGACCTCGAGAGGCGGCTCCTGCCGCTCAGGGAGAGGCTCATGGAGCTCGACGGCCGGGACCCGACGTGTGACGTCGGCGCCAGGTGGGAGCTCATGTGTGCCTGCGCCTGCGACAGGGTCACCAGCGTGGCCCTCGACGAGCGGGGAATCTGCGCCGAGCCGCTCGTCATGGTGCCCATGCGGGCGGCGAGGCTGCGGGACCGAGTGTTCGCCTGGGAGTGCGCTCCCGACGCCGTGCGGCTCGTCACACCAGACGAGAGGACGCTCTTCGAGGTTTCGCCGCGCTCGGGCGAGGTCCCCGACCTGACGCCGATGGAGGTTGCAGACGCCGCCCACTCGCTCCTCGTAAGGGAAGACGGCTTCGGGTCGCGCGAGGATGACGCCGCGAGGCTCATGGACGAGGTAGGCGCTAGGTCGTGCTCGTCGCCCCGCATGGCCGATGGGCGCCTGCACGCCCTCGAGGGCGTCAGGCGCGAGCCGACGCAGGCGGGTGACCAGAGGTGAGAGGCACGAGCGGAGGCCCCCTCATCGTCACCGTCCCCTCGTCCCTGGTCGAGGCGATAGTCGACCGAGGCGACGAGGGGACGTATGACGCCGTCCTCAGGCTTCCCGACGAGACGGTCGTCAACGGGCTGGACGTCAGCGGCCACTACGTCCCCGTCACCGTGGGCGCAAGGTGGGTCCAGGAGACCCCAGAGGGCCTGATGTGCGGAAGCTCGACCAGCCACGTGGGGATCGACGCCGCCGAGCCCGTCTTCCCCTTCAGGTTCGAGGGCGGGCGCAGGCGCACCGCAGACGGGCTTGGCGAGGGCGGCATTCCCCCAAGGGCGCTGGCTCGAGCCCTCGCGGCCCAGATGCCGCGAGGGCCCCGCTCGCGTCCCAGGCCGCCACGACCGCCCAGGTCGGTCACCATCGACCCGCGGAGGGTCGACCCGGCGCGCGTCGGCACCGACCTAGGCCGCGGCGGCGGGTTCCGTGCGGACGTCTCGCTCGACGGCGTCAACGTCGGAGGCAGGAGCCTCACGGGGTTCACCCTGACCGCGAGCATCGCCCGCGGGGGCGAGGACCCGACGAGTCCCATCGAGGTTCGGACGGACTCGGAGGACGTTACTGTGTGGAGGAGGCTCGGGGACGGTACCTTCGAGGTGCCCGAACCCAAGCTCTCCCCGACCGAGATGGACGGGCTCTACGAGCAGGTCGCCTCGAAGTCGCCGAGGCACCTGAGGCCTCTCCCCCGACCCATGGCCATGGACCGGGAGCGACGCGAGGGTCTGGCGCCGGTTGGACGACAGCATGACGTCGCAAAGGTGCCTGCGCCCGTCGCGCCCCAGGTCCCACCCGAGGAAGAGGGCGCAGGCGGCGACGAGGGGGTCCCGCTCGACGACCTCATTGCCGAGGTCATGTTCTAGACGGCAGTCAGACGAAGGAGGAGCCATGGCAGAGGGATTCGGCAAGGCCAAGAGGCGCGCCGGATGGCCGACGGTGAACGTCGCCGCCGAGGGCGTCGTCGCGATCAGGCCCGCGATGAGGCACGACGGGAAGAGGGCAACGAACGCCCGCGGCGAGCGCCTGTGGGTCGTCTACGCCCGCGTCCCCGACGGCACGCACGCCGGCACGCTTGACCTCACCGGCCTCGTCGTGTCGTCCATCGCCAAGAACTCACAGGTCGTCGCTTACAAGGACGGCTCTGCGCGCCTCGGGGACGGAGTGGCCGAGGTCACGCTCTCCCTCAGGCCCGACGCGCCCATCCCCCTCTACCGACTTTCGGGAGAGGGGGAGCACGCGCGCATGGAGGAGGTCGCGACCCCGAAGATGGGGGCCGACGAGCTCTGGGGGCTCGCGCGCTCGATCAAGCAGCGCAGGCAGGGCCTGGACGTGCCTGCAACCGACGGCCAGATGAGGGCAATCTCGAGGCTCCTTCCCGATGGACCCATGCCCGAGGGCCTCTCGAAGCTCGAGGCCTCGACCCTCATCGAGAGCCTCGTCGCGGAGAGGCCAGCAACGGCGGCCCAGCTCGAGTTCCTCGAGCGCCTCGGTTATGAGGGCGAGGTCGAGGACATGGACATGCGCGAGGCGTCGGAGGCAATCGACGGCCTGCTCGCCGAGTCAAGGGCTGCCGACGACAGCGGGCGCGATAACGACGCCGCCGAGCCCGCGGCCCCGACGGACGAATTGACTAAGGAAAGGGCCCAGATCGACTCCGCGACCATGTGGTCCCTCATCTCCGAGGGGCGCCTCGACGAGGCACGAGCCATCGTCGACGAGGCCCTCGGCAGGGTCGACGGGGTCAATGGGCCAGCGCCCGCGACGAGTGAGGTCGTCGAGCGATGACCCGTCCAAGCGACGAGCGATGCGGGAGGGTGGGGCATTTCTTCGGCATCGAGGCTTTGGCGGACAGGCCCCTCGTCATCACAAACATGTCGTCGACCGGCGAGCACATAACAACAGCCGTGGACCCTTGGGCCCCATCGGCCTATTGCTTGGGGACCGACGCGACCGCACAGGACTGGGAGAGTCGTGACGACCTTTCCTGGGGAGGGGACGAGAGATGACGAGGAGAGAGATGACGAGGAGCTCCAGGGACGTGGCGCGCGAGATGGCCGCCACGGGCGGGCTCGACCCAGTGACGGAGACCTTGCTCACCACACCGCTGTCGCGCAGGGCGCTTCTGCTCTCCCCCGTCGTGCTTGGGCTCGGTCTCGCGGCGGCGCCGAGGGTGGCGGAGGCGTTCCAGTTCGACCAGTGGGTGCAGTATAGCTACAAGGAGGCATTCCCTCAGTTCCCGGAGATCCTCTACTACAACGTCTACTCGAGGCCCGAGTCTGACGGACTGACGTGGTTAGGACTCAGGGACCAGCTCACGGGAGGCCGATGGGCCACCTATGGCAACCACTGGACGAACTGGTTCAAGGTCTACTTTGACGGCGAGCACGTCGGAAACTGGATGCTTCCGAACATGCACACCGAGGGCAAGATCCCGAACAAGACGTGGATCAACGGGCCGGGTTCCGAGGCACACTCGGACTTCTGGTTCAAGGTGAGGCTCACCCCGGGCAGGCACACGATAGGGACCTACTCGGGCGGCAACTACTGCAACGACGGCGCCGCCGGTGCCGAGGGCTCATTCACGATTGACATCCCCTACACCGGCAGGGTGACTGTCGACGTGAGGCCGCTGGCGTTCGGCAACGCCGAGTCCTACGAGCTGTCGAGCGGCTGGATGCCGGAGGGAACCTACGAACTGAGGTGCGCCGGCGACGCCGAGTACTCCCTCAACGTGGAGGGAGGGTCACCCGACTCGGGGGCCAACGTGTGGGTCTACCAGACGAACCTAGGCGACGCCGCTTCCGACAGGCTGTGGGACCTGTTCCGCCTCCCAGACGGCTCCGTGCGCCTGCAGCACCACGCCTCGACGAAGTTCCTCGACCTCACCGGCGGCACCGTGGCCGCGCAGACCAACGTGCAGCAGTGGGAGGGCAACTCGGGAGACGCCCAGCGCTGGTGGATGGCGGGCTCCTGGTCGCTCACGGGACGCGAGGCCCTCGAGGTGCTGCTCGCCTGCGACCGGGGTTACGCCCTCGACGTCGCGAACGGCACGATGGCGAACGGCACCAACGTGCAGCTCTACACGAGGAACCACGCGAAGGCGCAGGGGTGGGTGCCCGTGCTGCTCAACCCCGACGAGTCGGGGACCTGGGCGGAGGTCTCCGAGCTTCCCGACGCGCCGATCCCGAGGGTGCCAATGTCCGGCGTGACGCTCGGCCTGTACCTCGGAGACACCCTGCTGGAGACCAAGACGCTGTCGTCCCCGTCGGCCACGCACGGCAGCGTGACCTTCGACACCGTCGTGCAGAGCGGTACCGCAGACTGGTACAACGTGCGCGTGCTCGACTCGGGAGCGCAGCTGAGGAGGCCCGGCCGCCTTCACCGCTTCTACGTGCGCGGGGACTGCAGGGTCAACGTGTGGATGGAGTACGCGAGGCACGCGGTCACGTACAAGTCCGTCGACGAGGACGGCGCGATAAGGACGCTCGCTGACGGCACGCGCCGGTGGCCCTACGACGTCGTTGCGGACGCCGGCGAGCTCACCGAGGCGTTGGGCGTCGCCCTGGGCTTCCGGGCCGATGGCGGCGGTAGGCTGTTTGATGACTCTCTGCTCAGCTACTGGTACGACCGCGACCCCATGGTCGCTGCGGCCAGGAGGTACGACCTGTCGGCTGGCCTCGAGATGGACTCGGACAAGGTGCTGTGGATGAGGCTGCCCGACACCGTCACGGTGTGCCTCGTGAGCCGCGCCGGGACCGAGGAGCTCGTCTCGACGAGGGCCAAGGACGGGATCAAGGTCTCGGCGATCGACGGCGACGGCGACGTCGCCAAGGCGACGCTCAAGGCGCTTGGGGGCAGGTCGCTCACTGCCAAGTCCGTGAGCTGGTGGTACGCAAACGAGGCGTGCGACTCAAAGGCCGACTCGTTCACGGTGAGGCCGCACACGAGGGTCTATGTGAAGCTCGAGGCCGTCACCGTTACCTACGTCGTTGACGGCCGCACCATGGCCTCGGACCTCGTGGAGATCCAGGACGAGTGGGAGATCCCGGCCGAGCGCACCGCTCAGGCGGCACGCGAGAACTGCACGCCCGGCTTCTCCGGCTGGTTCCTCGACAAGGACGACCCAGCGCTCACGTCCGACGGGCCGTCGGGCGACGCGGGGCTCGCGACCGTCGACGTGAGGGCTGACCTCACGCTGTACGGAGTGAACAGGGCGACCGTGTCGTTCGCCCAGGACCCGGACAGCATGGTCGACGTCACTACCGGGGAGGTGCGCGTGGGGCCGCAAGACTCCGACGCCGAGGCGACAGTCTCCCAGCGCGGGACAGAGGACGCCATCGTCCGCAGGGTCGGCGCGATGGCGGCGCTTCCCGCGCTCGGGAGGCTCTACAGGAAGACGGACGCGGGGCGCTACGTCACTTGCATTCCGCACGCGTGGCACGTGACGCCCGGCTCGGCGTCGGACTCTTCGACGCTCATGGTGTCTAGGGACGTGACGGTCTACGTCGGCTGGCATGCAGGCACGACGGACGGCGTCGCCGCGTATAGATAAGACGGACGCTCCCAAGCCGATGGCTTGGGGCGTTACCACTCAATCCGTTTTGACAAAAGCCACTTAGCGGACGTCGCACGCATCGTCTCCGACGTACGGCAAACCAGCCCGCCTGTCCGTGAGGTCTGTCGACTCAGCATCAATGGTCGAACCATCAATGGCTGGCCGCAGTGGTGCTGGGCAGTCGTGCGGGCAGGGCTCAGGGTAGTTCTCAGCGACTATTGGCTCCGTTGGAAGCATGTCGAGCACGTCGTCCAGGGCCTCGTCATCCTCGCTGGCAAGGCGCTCATACGCTCCCCTGACCTGGCTGTTTTGGAGCAGCCATCTCCTTAGCTCGGGAACCGAGCTAGTCGCCGACTCCCATGCCGAGTCGAGGTCCACATCGCGATAGTGGTGGAAGATGAAGTTCCGAAGTCCCTTGACGTCCTTCCATGTGACGTCCGGGAACTCATCGAGCGACCTCTAGTCTTTGAGATGTCCCACGCATTCCCCGATGTAGGCCAGAGAAAAGAGGATGGACTCCCGAACGAACCTGTCATGTACCCATCTCGTGCGATCAATCCCGAATCGGCCAATCTTCCCAGTCACGTCGTCGCAGTACCCAATCATCTCTGCAAAGACGTTGGCGTCCCTATCTAGCATAGACGACCGCCCCGTCTGACTTGATTCCATTCACGACATACTTCGGAACGCCCTTGAGAGAGGTGAGGCAGTCGACGTCTCTGCCGCAGGTCCGGACCAGCTCGTATCCGACATCGGCCATGACTCGATAGTCGACGGAATCGTCGTACGCAAGGACGACGTCGATGTCGGAGTCCGGGCCCTGCTCGCCCCTGGCAAAGGACCCGAAGATGGCCCCCCTCCTCACACTGGGGAATGAGGAGCATACCCGGCGAATCGCCCCAATCGCCTCGTCGCGAGTTCTCACCGGCTTTTCTGGCAGAGAATCAAGGTCTGACAGCTGATACCTCATCGGGTTCATCCTCCTTGCCCTGAGACTTCGTAAGTGTCCCCAGGATGAATTGTACCCGCCTGCCACTGCAAGTCTCGCAGCAACGTCGCCTCATGGTAAGGTCACTCTTGGCACCACGTCTCAAGTATACCCGGCGATGAGCGGCCCTCGCGACCTTCTATGGGAGCTCTCTGAGCTCGTCCAGAAGCTCGGTCAACTCCTCCGCGAGGTCGAAGAACCGCTGGGAGCCCTCCTCCTCGGAGGCGTCTCGGATTGCCTCGGCGAGCACCTCCATGCCGTCGACGATGCGGTCGTAGTCCCTTCCGCCCATGACGTTCACTCCCCTCTCGAAAGCTCGCAGATTGCCTTACCGATCCTGTGCGGTATCCCGACGACGAGCGCGTTGCCCATGCAAAACGCGCGGTTGCCGTCGGTCATGCCGGTGTCCGTCCAGCCGGCCGGGAAGCCCTGGAGCTGGTCGAGCTCGTCGGGGACGAGCCTGCGGTAGCGGCCGTCCGCGCACTCGACGACGTGCTTGAAGCGGCTTGCGCCCCTACCTCCCTCGCCGGTGAGGATGGTGCGAGACGGCCTGTCGGTTGCGTCCGGGAAGGCCATCTGCCCCTCGGAGTAGGTGTAGGAGAAGCCTGTCCTCTTGTTGGTGCGCTCCTCGCGCTTGGCGCCCTTGAGGTAGCGCCACTTGGGCAGCTGCCCTGGCTCGATGAAGAACTCCTCGGGCACCTCGGACTCCGGGACGAGGACGTCGCCGAGCGTACGTCTCGGGCCGCCGTACGCCTCGGTCGCGTGGCACGTCAGGACCTCGTTTCCGACCATGCAGCCCGCCTCGAGGAACGGCGACGCCTTGCCGCCCTCGTTGAACGACCGGGAGGCGTCGTAGGGGTCCTCCGGGACGTGGACGCCGCGGACCTCGCCGGGGGCCACCATGGGGAAGGCCCGCGACATCACGCCGTCGGAGAGCCTCGCCTCGGGGTCCCATGTGGCGTTCCTCTCGGCGAAGATGTAGACGCGCTTGCGGCGCTGCGGGAAGCCGTACTCGGCGCTGTTCACGACGCGCCACTCCACCGAGTAGCCGAGGCTTGCCAGGCACGAGAGGATGATCGCGAAGTCGCGGCCGCGTTGCGACGCCGGGCTCTTGAGCAGGCGGTCGACGTTCTCGAACAGGCAGTAGCGGCAGGCGCCCCCGCCCCGGTCGTTCTGCATCCTGAGGAAGCGGTAGATCTCCCACCACAGGACGCCCTTCCTGCCCTCGATGCCGTGGGCCTGCGAGAGGGGGCGAGCCACGCTGTAGTCCTGGCAGGGGAAGCCGCCGACCACCATGTCGACGGTCGGGATGTCGAGCCTGCCGGCCTCGGCATCGTCGAGGACCTGCGCTATGTCCCGGTTCACGACCGAGCCCTCGCCGAAGCGCGCCTCGTAGCAGCGCGCGGCGAACTGACGGCCCTGCGTCCCAGGCGGCTCCCACTGGTTGGCCCAGACGGTCTCGAACGGCCCCGCCGCGGGCAGGTCGAACTCGGGGTGCCCTGGGTCCGAGTGGCCCTCGAGGCCCAGGCGGAAGCCGCCGACGCCCGCGAAGAGCTCGGCCACCTTGATGTATTCGGACACGTTTCTCCAATCGCTGCTGTGTCCATCTGTCACGACCCATGATCCACGATCAGAGACGCGTTGTCAAGATCGATACGGCGACTATTTGAGTCTCCCTCTCGTCCCGTAGACCTCGCGCCTGTGCGCAACATCGACAACAACCACGACAAGCCTACCGTCCTCGATGTCACACAGAATTCGATAGTCAGCGACCCTGTAATGCCAGACACCCGCCAGGTTTCCCGTCAGTGCCTTTCCCCTGCTCCTCGGGTCTTCGAGCCTCGCGATTTCCGAAAGCTCGTTCCTAATCATGTGCGCCGTCTGCTTGTCCATCTTCCGAAGAGCGCGAAACGCCTTCTCGGAAACCTCAATCGTCCAAGCCAAGCATCTCACCGACCTCATCCAGGCTGTAGGTCTTCAGGCGACCCGCGCGATAGTCCTCGATGTCCTTGAGAATCCCGTACTCGTACTCGAAGCGGTCGATCGCCTCTTGCAGGGCTTCGTTCACGTAGAAGCTCCTCGAGCGACCGGTCTCCCTCGCGAGCCTGCTGTAGCGCTCGCTCAGCTCGGTCGGGACCCTCGTTGAAATGGCTGCGGTGGCCATGCTGCGCCTCCTGATAAGCTGTAATACGAATAATACATGTATTACAGCTTACCACGTCGCCTCGGTCCATGTGCGTAGCGGGCGAGCCTGGTTCTGAGCTAGAGCCAGGAATCGTCTCATCGGACGAACTCATCCCCTGCGACCATTCGGGCGATGACGGTACCCTTGGCCCAGATGTTCTGGCGGTACATCCTCACGCCGTTGACGACTTGTCGAATATGCGTCCCATTGAACCAGAGCAAACAGATTAGCAGCTGTTATAATGTAATAGGGGTTGTTATGCCACAAACAAGTTCCAACACTCAATGGAGGTCAAAATGAGTTTGTCGTACTCTCGCGACGACTCCGTTCGTATTGGCATTGCGGCAAACGAGGCAGAGGGTCTGCAAGTCTCAAGGCTGTTCCTCGATCTCGCGTCAAAATACGTGAGGGGCGACATTGATCTTCGGCAGTTTCATGACGAGCTTGATCTCCATTACTGTGGCAAGAGGAACGTGAGCAATGGAATCTCGGAATGCATTTACTGACCCTTATATCGATGGTGCCACGGGCCTGCTGGTCAACAAGCTTGGGATAACGGACGCCAACGAATTGAGGCTGGCAGAGGCCGACTACAGCTCGCTAGGCCTTATTACGCTTCTAAGGTCTGGGAAACGCTTGAAGTACGAGCCTGACGACCTTTGCATGATTCATCGAGAACTTTTCGGAATGGTTTATCCATGGGCCGGGCAGTACAGGACCATCGAGATTCGGAAGTCGAAGGACTCTGACTCGCAGATTTTCATGCCGTCTGTGAACATCGAAAACGCACTCGGAATAACCTTGCACAACCTAGACGAAGACGACAGGCTCGTTGGCCTTGATGATGACGATTTTGTCTCCGAGCTCTCGAGGTACTTCAACGATTTGAACTATATCCATCCCTTCAGGGAGGGCAACGGAAGAACCCAGAGGGTCTTTTGGAGCATGGTGGCGGCCGAGGGCGGCCGACGCATCGACTGGCCGTCGATTTCGGGATGCGAGCTTGACAGGGCCTCCGAGCTTGCTCGAACGCAAGATGACACAAGCCTGCTCGAGAAGTTGTTTACCTCATCAGTCAGCTATGCCAACCCGATGGTCGACACTGGGTCACAACTCATTAGTGACTTGGCCACCGGCATGAGACACCGCTCCTACGATGACCACGAGAGGTATGGGGACGGGTCCTACTACTCGTTATAACTGCGTTGCGAGTGCTAGTCAGATTGTGACGTCGAGGCTTGGCTCGACCCGGCCGTACTCACGTTCGTGCCGTCAGAAGACGAATTCGGCCTCCGCGACCATCCTCGCAATGACGGTGCCCTTGGCCCAGATGTTCTGGTGGTACATCCTCACGCCGTTGACGACGATGGGCTTGTCGGAGGCGTCGGCGCCTGTGCCTCGCACGAACAGGGCCCCGTCCCTGGACTTGGGCCAGTTCGGCGCCGTCATGGGCAGGCCCGTCTTAGGCGCCAGCCTCGGAGTCCCGTCGGCTCGCAGGACCGGAACGTCGGCGAGCGTGCCGCCGATTATCCTCTCCCTCATCCCGTCCCAAAGCGCCCGCGCGTCGGGCGCGAGCGCGCCCAGCCACAGGAGCTTGAACCCGAGGAGCCTGCACTCCGTCAGCTCGCAGCCGCCGCGCGGCTCCGACAGGACGGCCGCGACGATGGTCGCGTCCTCGACCGTGGCGGCGAAGGAGGACCCCTCGTAGGCGGCGTCCGGGTCGGAGAGCTCTTCGAAGTCGACCTGGCTCCCGAGCTTCATGTCCTCGGTGCGCCCTCCCCTGGCGGTGAGCGTCACGGTCTTGAGCGCCATGTCCGCCTTGGCCAGAAGCGGCACCTGGGAGGCGCGCCCGGCATGGCCGGTGAGGAGCCTCACCACGACCTGCTCGGCCAACGACTTGGGCGGCCGCCCTCCCCTGCCGGCCGCCTCGATCCCGAGCGACGCGGCCATCTCACCCAGTGTGGATCCGGCGCACTGCCCGGCCACCCAGGCGAGAGCGCGCCGGACCTCTCCCATGGACCCGAGCCCCGACTGGTCCGGGAGCATCCGCATGCCAGGGTCGAGCCTCTCCCGCGCCATCTGCGTGACGAGGCTGGCCTTTAGGCGGAACCTCGGCCTGTTGGGCCACTTGGGCGAGGTGTCGAGGTAGAGCAGCAGCGGGTTCACGAGCGTGGAGAGCCCGGGCATGAGGTCGTCCGCGTCGGCCATGGCCCGCCTCACGTAGTCGCGCACCACGGTCCAGTCGGACTCGAGCCTAGCGCGGTCGAGCTCGGACCACGTGTGGAAGTCGTACCCCCTGACCTCGAAGTCCGCGTAGCTCACGGCGACGCCCCGCCCGGGCCTCACGTAGAGGTAGTAGACGACGAGGATCCTCTCGGCCTTGTGCCAGAAGGCCGAGGTCGAGAAGCTCTCGCCCACTATGGCCTCGGGCGAGACCGCCGTGACGCTCATCGGCTCCTTGGCCCTCCACGCCCCGCCGCTCCTCCTCGCCTCGACGAGCCCCGTGCACTTGAGCTCCCACGGAACGCCGTCCACCGTAAGGTCGGGGCGCTGGTCGGAGTCGGCCGGGTAGCCCAGGACCGACTGCTCGAGGACGTTGCCGACACGACCCTTGTTGCGGCCCGCGGACGGGGCGAGCAGGACCCCCGCGGAGTCGATGTCGGAGACCGTCCTGCCCACGGTCGCGGAGAGCAGCGCGTCGAGCCCAGCCCTCGTGAATGCGTGCGCTTCGGCCATCCGCCATCCCCTCAGTTCGCCTTGCCGCAAAGGGCCTGTTCGGAGACTAGGTTAGCGCACGGACGCGGCTCCGTGTCCAGCATGTAGAATCAAGACAGGGCGACGAAACGGGTGCGGCACCACAGGCGCGTTCGCTGGCATCCTCACCATGGTGCACCTCCATGGTCGGCAGCGTTCTCTACAGTCACACGCCATCGCACGACCAGCGTCCCGACCGGCTCCTGACAAGACGGCGTATTCACGAATGTGTTGGGAACGTGACAGCCAACAGGGCGCGCCGCGCCTCGCGCCACCGTTTTGGCAATCCTCATGCAAAGCTTCGTACTGGAAGCAAGTCGGGAGTAATCCCGAGCTGTCCGAACGAGAGGCATGAGGCGGGATAGCGGATGATCGACAACGTGCTTGAGGCCAGGGTCTCCTCCTTGGTGCGGGACGCACTCGAACAGTCGGGCGCCCTCATGGGCCTCGACGAACGTGACGCCGGCGAAGTCATCGACATGGTCGTCTCTGAGGTGATTGGCGAGCTGCTCTACGGCGATGCGTTCGAGGACCTCTTCTACAGTCTCTCCGAGCGTTGCCATGGTGACGTCGTTGGAATGCCCGACCCCTGTCCCGAGAGAGCCGCGAGCGTGCGCACGGCAAGGGAAGACGTGGAGAGGTAGGCCCCATGGGATACAGCCATTACTTCGAGACCGGGACGCTCGAGTTCGACGAGTCGTTCCTCGCCGACGTCCGCGCGATCGTCCGCGAGGCGGACGCCATGGGCATTGCCCTCACCGCCGAACCCGACGGCGCCGAGCCCAGGCCGCCCGAGGTCGGCCCCGAGGGAATCGTCATCAACGGCCTCGGGCCCGAGTCGTGCGAGCCCCTCGTCATCAGAGGTGAAGAGACGCGCTGAGCGCATGAAGACCGCGATTGGGGACGAAATGAAAGACGTCAGGTTCCTTTACAGGGACGAGGGCACCAACGGGGAGTGGCGAGAGCGAGAGGGCTGCTTCAGGGACGTGGCCCAGGCGATTGAGTGGTACGGGCTTGGCGAGGACTGCGACTACAGGATGGTCGCCGTCTTTGACCACGACAAGGGTAGCTATGAATGGACGTGGCTCGACGACGTGGAGGACCTGTCGGGCTGCGTGCCTCTCTGCAAGCTCCCCGAGGTGGACCCCTTCGACCCCGAACCCGCCGAGGCGGCCAGGGCCGCCGCCACCATGGCCGTGGAGGAGGTGCTGGACGCCGCGTCCGCGATCTCGCCCCTCATCGCCCGACTCCGCTACGTCGACCCGGCCAACGCCGGCAGGCCAGACGAGTACCGCCTCGTCAGCGCCGACCCTGAGGTCCAGGACGCCCGCGGCAGCATGTGCCACGCCTCGGTCGGAGACCTGGTCGAGTCGTCGTGCGACCTGAAGAACGGGATCACGGCCGGCGAGGTGTGCGGCGCCGCGATCGAGCTCGAGGCGTGCGGGCAGGGCTACGAGCTGCCCGACGGCACCAGGCACAACGTGGTCCGCCAGGTCCAGCTCAGGCAGATGGACCCCATTTGGGCGCACCAGTTCCGCCACGACTTCCTCGTGCCAAAGATCGACTTCATGTTCGGGCAGGTGGGGCAGGTCTTCCCCATGCCGGGCGTCGTGGAGGAGTGCAGGAAGTCTGCCGTCGCGGCCAGGGACAGGGCGTTGCGAGAGTTCGCCGAGCCGATTCCTGACGTCGCAGATACACCCTCGTTTGACTTGAGCGAGCGAGATCGTCAGATCGATGAGGAAGCTCGAGACGAGAGGTAGCGGACGACTAGATGCCGAGCATCGCACCGAGCCCGTCGAGAACCCTCGTCATCGTAGCCACGTCCATCCTCTCGCCAGTTGGGGCAGCCCTGCGGGAGGGCGCCTCGAGGTCAATCGTCCTCAACTGCTCGAGACACACGCATCCCGACACGGAGAGTGAGGAATCCTCGACCGGCACGTGAAGCGGGTGGCCGTTGACCCTCGACGTAATGGGGCAGACGGCGACGAGGCTGGACAGGACGTTATTGAAGTATCCGACGGATACGACTACGGCTGGTCGCCTCTTCCTCGGCTCATGGCCGACGGTTGGGTCGAAGTCGCAGACGATTACGTCGCCTTGCTCCACGATCACTCGACCACCTCCGCGCCGACGTCGTGGCCACCCCACTCGATACCGACCTTCGGACCGTCCCACCCGTCGGCGAACTGCTCCATGGTCAGGCGCCCGCTCCTCGAGTACGGCCGGCCACGGTCGGGAAAGACGAGGGTAATCGCCCTGTGTGCCACGTCCACCCTGACCTCGGCCCTCTCACCATCCTCGACCCCGAGCTCCCTTATGGCCTCGGCCGGGAGCCTGAGCCCCCTGCTGTTGCCCCACTTGAGCACCGTGGCGTCCATGATGACTCCTCTCTCAAGACGTATAACAACATTATACGTCGGCATTAACTCGGAGAGTAGCTGCCTGAATTCACCGAATGGCACCACGGCCCAATTGTCAGTGGTAGCTGTAGCGGTCCCTGCACGAGTAGATTCTCGACTCGTCGCCCAGCGCCTCATAGACCAGCCTGTTGCGCCGGCCGATTCTCCTCGACAACAGTCCCGAAAGGTCGCCCACGAGGGCCTCTGGCCTTCAGATGCCGCCATAGGGGTCCCTCATGGACTCCCTAATCAATAGGTTGATTCTTCTGGGGGGTCTTTCTGTCCTGAGTCTGACATCAGACATAGTCCTCCCAGGCCTCGTCAGACCACGAGAGGACCATGCCGTCGCCGCGTCCTCGGGCTCCAGCAGCCCATGTCTGGAGAGCTCGCCTTTCCTGAGTCGCTCCCTGCTCCTCAACAGCTTCTCGTAGAGATAACGGTTGGAGCGGACGTACTCGTTCTCCATGATGTTGTCCCAGTCCCTGACGTTAATGACCACGACGCTAGCGTCCGGGTCGTTGCTCGTGACCAAGATCGGCTCCGCGTCATCGCGTGTCTTGTCGAGGTAGGACCTCAGGTTCGCCCTGAACGTCGTGCAGTTGACGGCTTCCATCTGATCTCCAGACTGTACTGGAGCCTGTACGGTGATTCTGGCACATAGGCCGCAACTCCGCCGTCACGCGACGGCAACAATGGTGTTACCGACAAATACGGACCATCCCTGCCAAATCCAGGACGCCGACCCCTAGCGTCGGCCGGTAGCGCCGTCGCAGATCGCGTTGACGCAGACGAAAAGGACGGCGATGAGCGCGCCGAGGCCCTTGAGTACGTTGATGAGGACGTTGCGGTAGTAGCTGTTCATGGTGAGTCCTATCTTCTCTTGCAGGGCCGTGGCCCGCGATGCGGACGCTAGACGTCAACTAATTCTATAGCCGCTATCGGACAATAAATAGAATGAGATGGCAGGAGCCTATCGAGCACCGAGCATGAGCCTGCTGGCGCCGCTGGCGTCGAGCCTTCTGACGGACGACCTCTCGAAGGCCCTGACGTCCCTGGAGACGATGGCCGAGCAGCAAAGCGCCTCGGCCGCCGCCCTCACGAGGCCGTCCTCGAGGTCCGGTTCGTCTGACGCCAACGCGGCGCCGATGGTCTCCCTGGTGAGCGGTGCCATGGAGCGGCAGCCCCGAATCGCGGAGATAGCCCTTCGGGCCGTTGGCTCGTCGTGGTAGTGCCTGCACAGCAGGTAGTAGGCGTTCTTGAGGGACGAGGCGAGGACCCACAGCTCGAAGCCGGCCTCTCGCGCCAGTGGAACCAGGCTGCGCGCCTCCTCGTGTTGCGGACGCGAGGAGGCCATGCCGTCAATCAGGGCGTTCGTGTCGACGAGGAGCCTACGCATACCTCTCACCCAGGATTCTCCTGTCATCCTCGGGGGCGCCGCTCCCGTCCCAGGGCAGGTCGGGAAGCGAGTCAACCACGGAGAGGTACGCCCGGACCGACTTGGCGCTTGGCCGGGCGTCGGCCTTCACGAACGTAATCTGGCCATCGACATCTGTGATGGCCTCGAGCTCGTCACCAAACCCGACTCCGTTCCTCTGCCTCCAGGCGAGGGGAAGCGTCACGGTCGCGCTGTTCCCCGTCCTCGTCACCCTGCAGGTCACGCTCGCCATTGGTCCTCACCTCGCCTGAGCCGTCCGGCCGCGAGCAGCCAGTACGCCGCAATCGCCGCGAACCCGAGCGACAGGACGGCGGCGTGCGAGGCGTGGCCGCCGTCGCTTGTGGCGAGGGCGTAGAGCCCGAGGCAGGCGAACGCGGCCGCAAGGAACGCGGAGGGCAGAAGCGTGAAGGCCCGGAAGCGAAGGTGCGCCTCATGGCTTCCGTCTCGCATGGGACCGCTCCCTACTTGGTCGCCCCGCAGCCTGAGCAGCGGTAGCCGTCCGTCACGGTCTTGGTGCCGGTCTGTACGGTATCGTAGTGACCATGGTCTTCCTCTGTGGTGTAGCTATGATCGGTCCAGGAGCCGCAGGAGTACCTCCCCGCTTCTGCGGCTTCATCAAAATGGTCCCCCATTGCGGAGAGGGAAGAGGTCGTGAAACCGCATCCGTTGCAGACATACTTCTCATGTCTCGTGTACACGATATTTGACACCCACTTCTGCCCGTAGACGGGCTCCTCGTGCGTCACCGCGACCCAGGTGTGCTGGTGCGACGGCCTGGAAGCCTGGGAGCCGGAGGCGCCGGACGACGACCCGCCCGACGGTGCGTTCGACGACCCGGAGCCCCCGTTTCCGCCGGACGGCTGCGAGCCCGACGGCCTCTGCGACGCTGCGGCCTGGTGCTGCTGGTCCGATCCCGTGGCCGTGCCCGCTTGGGAGCCCGACTCGCCGGCAGATCCCGCCGCGTCCGCGACGCCCTGCGAGGGGGTCACGGCGTTGCCGCCCGCGTCCACCACGGGGTCTCCGCCCGTGGCGGGGAGCTCGGCGGGAAGCCCTGCCGCGTCGTGGGCCTCGTCGCTCATGGTCCAGCCCTTCGAGCCGGAGATCACGGTGGAGGCGTCGCCCGACGAGGGGGCCTTGGCCGGGTCGTTGCTGACCCCGCACTCGACGTTGCCGTCGGGGTCGGTGGTCACCCACGTGACCTCGGAGACGGTGACGTCGCCGGACGGCCCCGTGACCGTCGCGTCTCTGAGCTCGCCGGCGAGAGCGGCGGAGCGCATCGCGGTGGAGGAGACCACCGTCGCCGCGTCGTCGGTTGACGCGTTGGTGACGACGACGTTGCCGGCTTCGGACACGCCCACCGTCACGAGGTCGCCCGCGATCGAGACGTCCTGGCCGTCGAATGTGAGGTTGGGAAGTATCGCCGCGACGTCGGCGGCCGTGAGGGCGGGGTCGGCCTGCTCGGTCGTGGCGGCCGCCGTGGTGGCGGCCACGGGCGCCTCCTGCGCGGGCGCGCCGTGCGAGAGCGCCAGGCCGATGCCGAGCCCAGCGACGAGGACGGCGGCCACGCAGCCCACGACGACGCGGTTGCGACGCGTGTGGTTCGGCCCCTTTGGGATCTCATTCATGTCGCCGTCCGCGACCTCGGTTCCCGGAACACCCTCGGCGGGCTCGCTAGTGGGGACCTCGAAGAGGCTGGACTCGTCGTCCCTGATCTCGTCGCTCATGGCTACCTCCTTGCCCGGCCGTCCGCGGCCGCACTCGCTTCATCCGATGGGACTATCGTCCCCCATTTAGATTCTAGATGATGAATTCACTGAATTCAACGAATTCATCAAGCGTCCTGCCATTGGGCGGTAGCCGAAATGGACAGTCCAAACCGGCGGCCCGGGTTGTGCTTACGTGTGCCCTAAATGCCAGGCGCCGTCGAATGGAGGAGAAATGGCAAGGGGCAGGATCGGGGGGCTTGCGAGACGGGTGCTGGTCGTGCTCGTCACGCTCGCCATAACGGTCGGGCAGTGGGCCGGGCTGTTCGGGCAGGCCGCCACGGAGGCGATGGCCGCCGAGGGCAAGATCACGGGGACGTGCACGCTCGGCAACGGCCACTACGACTCTGAGGAGGGCTACACGGCCGACTGCACCATGCCGAACGGGCAGGTGCTGACGGCGCACTGCTACGAGAGATACGTCGACGACGAGATGCACGAGTGGTACCTCGGCCCGTGCGACGGCGAGTACGGGTTCACCGCGACCAGGAACGACGACGGCTCGTACTTCGTGCTCATCCACTCCGAGAATGCCAAGGAGTCCTACGACGGGAGGCCCGCCAACGGGATTGTCGACCACAAGTTCCAGCGCGCCTACGTCGCGGGCTGGAGGCCCTACGTCGACGTCTCGTTCTCGAAGTGCTCGGCGGACGTGAGCGTCACGGGCGCCAACGGCGAGTACTCGCTCGCCGGAGCCGAGTACGACATCTACAGGGCGAGTGACAATGCTCTGATTGCGCACATCACCACCGACGCCAGCGGACACGCTAGCTACCAGCTCTCGCCCAACGAATACTACTACGCCGTGGAGACGAGGGCACCTCAGGGGTTCCAGGTCAACCCGAGCAGGATCGACTTCTGGACGGAAGACTCCGTCGGCGAGGCACAACTGCCAGACGACCCTGGCTACGTCTTCCTTAAGATACAAAAGAAGGACCTCGCGACACTCGGCGCGGCGCAGCCGGGAGCGACGCTCGAGGGTGCCGAGTACAGGATCGACTCGCTCTCCACACCCGGCTGGTCCTGCACCATTAGAACCAACGCGAAGGGTTTTGCATCCTCCCGTAATTCCGACGGAACGCCCATCAAGGTACCGTTCGGCAAGATCCTCGTCACCGAGACCAAGGCGCCGGCCGGCTACAGGCTCGACCCGACCTCGCACGCATACGAGGTGAGCGCGGGCCAGATGACGAACGCCGGTACCTACGACCTCGAACCCGAGGACGACTTCAGGGAGACCGTGAAGGCGTTCGACCTCGAGATAGCGAAGACTAAGGGCGCGAGCGGCGAGTGGGACCAGACCGACGGGCAGTCGCGCCCGGCCGCCGGCGTCGAGTTCCAGGTCATCTCCAACACCACCGGCGAGGTCGTGGGCACGCTCACGACCAACGCGAGCGGCTTCGCCTCCACGAGGGACGCCTCCACGGTCGACGCCGAGGCCACCTCGGGAGAGGCGACCTATGACGCCGGCAAGCCGTGGTTCGGAAAGGGCAAGAGGCAGCAGGCGCACTCGGGCGCCATCCCCTACGACGAGGCCGGCTACACCGTCCACGAGGTGGAGTCCACCGTCCCCGACGGCTACGACCACGTCGACGACTGGCAGGTCACGGCCGACCAGCAGGCCGACGGCGCCCTCATGCAGTACCAGGTGAACGACGCCAGGCTCAACACGAGGCTGCAGATCGTGAAGGCCGACGCCGCGAGCGGCCAGACCGTGCCGATGGCCGGCTTCAAGTTCCAGCTCATCGACGCCAACGGCGACGTCGTCTCCATGGACGACCCGTACAAGGCCGGCGCCACGGTGAGCGAGTTCACGACCGACGCCGACGGCCAGGTGACGCTTCCCAGCCGCCTGGAGCCGGGCAGCTACAGGGTCCACGAGGTCTCGGCGCAGGCGCCCTACGTCCTTTCCGACGACGTCGAGGTCACGGTCGCTTCCGACTACACGCAGGCCACCCCGCTCACGGTCGTCACGTTCCCCGACGAGCAGGCAACGGGCACGGCGACCATCACCAAGACGTGCGCCGAGCCCGGCGACGGCTGCACGGGCGTCGACGGGACCGAGTACGACGTCGTGGCGCGCCAGGACGTCACGTCGCCCGACGGCACCGTCCAGGCGACCGAGGGCAAGGTCATGGGCCACGTCACCGTGTCGAACGGCACGGCGACGATTGACGACCTGCCGCTCGGCAGCGGCAGCGCGACCTACGCGTTCGTGGAGACCAGGGCCGCCAGCGGCCACGTCCTCGATCCCACTCCGGTCGAGTTCACGCTGAACTGGAAAGACGACGAGACAAAGGTCGTGACGGCCGAGGCCAGGCAGGAGGACAGGCCCCAGGCCACGATCGTCGACAAGTCCGTCATGGGATCCGGCGAGGCGCTGCCGGGCGCCACGTTCTCGTGGTGGTCCGTCGACGACCAGCTCGAGGTCGCCGACGAGTCGGGCCACGCTCTCGCGGTGGCCGCGCCCGAGGGCGCGGGCGTGACGGCGCTGCGCACGTCCGATGACGCGTCGGTCAAGTTCTCCTGCCCCACGGGCTGGCAGGCCACGCTTGCGCCGGTCGACGGCGGCGGGTCCGTCACGCTCGATCCCGGCCAGGAGTCGCCCTACCCCATCGAGCCCGGCACTTACGTCCTGCGTGCCAGCGCGGACGGCACGGACCAAGGGCAGGTCGGCGATGAGCTGACCATCGAGGCGGGGCGCACCTACGAGATGTCCCTCGTGCCGACGGTGACGGGCCCCAAGGCGACGCTGTCCGACACGGGCTCCACCGCGACCCCCGTCACGCTCCCATGGAGCGACGATGACGGCGTCTACGAGGCGACAGGCCTCGACGCCGGGGCCTACGAGGTCTCGGTCGGCGGCAGCGTCGTCGGCTCCGTCGACGTCACGAACGACGCGCCGACCTACGCCAGGGTCGCCGACGGCGGCATCGAGGCGGTGGACATGCTGCTGAAGCGCGACGCCGAGCCCGAGACGGTCACGACAGGCGAGGACGGCAGGGCCTCAATCGAGCACCTGCCGGCGGGCAGCTACCGCATGCGCGAGGTCGCGGCCCCGGCGGGCTACGTCAGGAGCGGCCAGACCTACGCGTTCACCGTCACCGACGACGGGCGCACCGAGGGCGTGGACGCGTGGACGCAGCAGGTCGCCGACGACTACACCAAGGTCCACGTCTCCAAGCGCGACGTCACCAACGAGGCCGAGGTGCCGGGAGCCAGGCTCACCATCACCGACTCCGAGGGCAACGTCGTCGACTCCTGGACCTCGACCACCGAGGACCACGTCATCAACGCGATGAAGCCGGGCCACTACACGCTCACCGAGGAGATGACGCCCAACACCTACGACAAGGCCAACTCCGTCGAGTTCGACGTCGCCGAGACCGGCGAGGTCCAGACCGTGACCATGTACGACGAGCCCATCTCCATCGAGGGACAGGTCGACAAGCGACAGGAGATCGCCGACCCGACGCACGACGGGACGCTTCCCAACGGCGACGGTCAGAACCGCGCCGAGGTCAGCGCCTCCGACGACGGGTCGTACGACTACACGCTCGACTTCCGCTCCACCTCAAGCAGCTGGACCGACGAGTTCACCGTTACCGACACGCTCGACTGCGCCACGGCCGGGCTCGCCAGGCTCACGGGGATCACGACGCCCGTCGCGTGGCAGGACCACGACGGCAAGGTCAACGTCTGGTACCGAACCAACAAGACCGACGAGGGCTACGTCGACCCGAGCGGCGCCAACGCGACGCTCTCAGACGGCCACGAGAACCCCTGGCTCACGGACGCCTCGACGAGCGAGGCGTTGGGTGACGACGCCCGCGCCCTCGACTACAACGGCTGGAGACTCTGGCAGGCCGACGTTGACGCCACGGCGGCGACGGACCTGTCGGTGGCCGACCTCGGCCTTGCCGATGACGAGTATGTCACGGGCGTCAGGCTCGAGTACGGCCGCGTCGAGGAGGGCTTCACGACGCGCGACGGCGGATGGGACCGCGACGACCTGAAGGACCCGCACGACGACGTGGACGACGCCGACCAGAGCGCGGCCGAGAACGGCACTGCCGCCGTCCCGACGGATGGCGAGGGCACAGAGCTTTCCCTCTCTCCCGCCGTGGTGCACATGCGGGTTACCGACGACTACGTCGACGGCACGGTGCTCGAGAACTCCGCCAGGGTCGACCTGTACCGCAACGGCGGCGGCGAGGGTCTGGAGTCGCACGACGAGGACAAGGTGCGTCAGGTGGCGCTGTCCGACGCGCGTGACATGCCGCAGACGGGCGTGGACGACCTCACGGGCGCGCTTCGCTTCATGGAGGTCGTGACCGCCATGGTCGCGGTCTGCATGTTCCTCGCGACCAAGAGGTGCTACTCCATGTAGCCCAGGTGGGGAAGATAGTTGAGTCGGGGCGCCCGTCATCTTGCTGGATGGCGGGCGCCCATTTCGTTTCAGGCCCCGGACCAACTCTGATTCGGCAGCGCTAGTCCGCGTCTGTCGGCACCATCTTTGCCTTCTCGAGGACGGCAGATGCCGACTTCGAAATTGAAGTGAAATTGCGCTATGGCCTGTATTGATGATGGCTAATATGAATGCGTAAAGGAATTCATAGTATAAGGAGGATGCGATGGCCGCACTACAGCTGCTCGACAACATCGTCCCCATCAGCGACTTCAGCCATGGAAGGAGCTCCGCCGCATTCTCGAGGGTCGACGACGGCAACCCGGTCGTCGTCCTCAGGCACAACACCCCCGCCTACGTCATCGTCACGCCCGACGAGTACCGCAAGGCTAAGGAGTCGGAGGAGGACCTCGAGTTGCTCTCCCTCGCTTTGGAGAGGACCTCGAGGACCAATCTCGATGACTGCTTGTCCATGGAAGACCTCATGGCCAAGTATGGCATCACGCAGGCTGAGCTGGATGAGATGGATGAGGTCGAGTTCGAGTGATCGAGTACAAGATCGTCTTCTACCCAGCCGCAGACAAAGACATGGCCAAGCTTGACGGATCGGAAAGGAAGCTCGTCTTTAAGGCTCTACAGAGGGTCAAGGGCAACCTCCTGCCCCAGGACAGGGGCGGGTATGGCAAGCCGCTCGGGAACAGAGCCGACGGCGAGCTGGCCGGCTACATGAAGGTCAAGCTCAGGGGAAGCGGTCTCAGGGTCGTATACAGGCTCGTCGAGCTGAGGGGAAGGATGGCCGTCATCGTGGTGGGCGCAAGGGAGGACGGCGAGGCCTACAGGGTCGCCGCAAGAAGGCGCGCCGACTTCGAGGCGTGGCTGGATGGACTGGAATAGCTGGCTACATCGCATCCACGTTCGCACCAAAACGTGCCTGGTGCCAACGCGCCGAGGCATGACGGCCACGACCCTCAATCTCAAAGGGCCGTTGCCAAAGGCAAAGTGGGCCAACCTCACCCACGCCGCCACTTTCGGGCTTGGGCTCGATCCGGACGCCTCCGTGGGGGAATCTCCTCCGCCTCCCTAGTGGCAGGGTCCAGCGTTGAGTAGTCGAATGACCTCGAGTCGAGGCCGAGGAGGGACGCGGCCACATCCGTCGGCTGGGTTCCGATCGCAGCGTCGAGGCGACCCAGCAGGGTGCCGCCGGGATGTCTGAGTGCCGAGGCTAGGTCCTCGACGGTGACGGGGACGACCCGCATCCCGTCGGAGAACAGCCCGAGCCAGGCGTCGCACAGCCCATCGCCCAGAAGCGGCCTAGCCACCCTGTCGAACTCGATGAGGTCTGCCACGCTCGTCACGAGGAGGACCTCGTCGCGGAGGGCGTCCTCTATGAGGCCGCCGGCCACCTCCCATCCGTCCCTCTCAGCAAGCGCCGCAGAGAGCAGTGTGTCGGCACCGATCGCAATCTCCCTCAATCCAGCTCGCCCCCCTCGCGCCAGGAGACCCTCTCCTCCGATTGTCTCCTGAGGGAGGCGAACCTTGAGAGCGCGTCCGAGGTCGACGTGGCAACGAGGGCCGGGAGCCTCCCGGTGCCCGCCACATAGGCCCAGACGTCGTTTATGAGCGAGTAGCGGGTCTGTCCCTGCCGCGCGAGCGTAGCGTCAACCTTGGCCGCCGTCGCGGCGGGCACCCTGCCGGACACGACGACGTAGTCCCTGTCCTCCCCCGTCATGTTACCTCCTTGGTGAAAGGTGCTTGTTGAATTCATTATATTCAGAGAATATAGCAACTCCAATGGCGAGAATTCGGTCGAGAGAATAGAATTCAGGGCCACGAGAGAACAGGGAACGAGGAGCCAACATTGCGAAGCTACACCTTCATAGACCTCTTCGCCGGCATCGGCGGGCTCAGGCTCGCCATGGAACGAGGGGGGGGGAGATGCGTCTACAGCAACGAGTGGAACAGGTTCAGCCGTCGGACCTACGAGGCCAACTTCCACGAGGTGCCCGACGACGACATAACCAAGGTGCCGGCGGCGGAGATTCCCGACCATGACATCCTGGTCGGCGGCTTTCCCTGCCAGCCGTTCTCCATCGCGGGCGTGTCCAAGAAGAACAGCCTCGGGCGCGCCACCGGTTTCGAGGACGAGACGCAGGGCACGCTCTTCTTCGACGTGTGCAGGATCCTGTCCGAGAAGAGGCCGAGGGCCTTCTTCCTGGAGAACGTCAAGAACCTGACGAGCCATGACCACGGCAACACCTTCAGGGTCATCCGGGAGGCCATCGACTCGCTTGGGTACGACCTGTTCTACAAGGTGCTGGACGCGCAGGACTGGGTCCCGCAGCACCGCGAGAGAATCGTGCTGGTCGGGTTCGACCGCGAGCGATACGGCGACCGCGCCCAGTTCGACTTCGAGCTGGCGAGGCCCGCGAGGAAGCCCTGCCTCGCGGACATACTCGAGCCGTCGGCCCCGGAGAAGTACACGCTGTCAGACAGGCTCTGGGAGTACCTGCAGGCATACGCCGCGAAGCACAGGGCCGCGGGCAACGGCTTCGGATACGGGCTCGCCGACCCGTCCGGGCACTCGCGCACGCTCTCGGCACGATACTACAAGGACGGCAGCGAGATCCTCATCCCGCAGGACGGCATGAACCCACGCAGGCTCACTCCCCGCGAGTGCGCAAGGCTCCAGGGCTTCCCCGAGGACTTCGAGATTCCCGTGAGCGACGCGCAGGCCTACAGGCAGTTCGGCAACTCCGTTGCCGTTCCGCTCATGACCGAGGTCGCAAAGGCGCTCATCACCGAGCTCGACCGCCTGGACGGGGAGTCGTGACGACATGGGTCCCAGCGAGCTGTGCACTTCGGCGATCGAGATGACCGCGAGGAGCCGGGCCACCTCGATCAAGTTCCTGTCCGCAAACGACACGGGGCTCACCAAGAGCCACCAGTCGGGCGTCCTGCTCAACAGGCGGACCCTTCCGATGGTCTTCGGGAGCCTCCCCGAGGAGCACGTCGCGAAGAGGGAGCGGATAAGGATCACCTGGCAGGGCGACGTCGAGACGGACAGCGCCTTCACGTGGTACGAGAGCAAGGGAGAGCTGAGGCTCACTCGCATGGGGAGGGGCTTCCCCTACCTCAGGCCAGATGAGACGGGCTCGCTTCTCGTTCTCTCCAAGCTGGCCGACGACGAGTATGGCGCCTACATCCTTGAGACCGAGGACGAGATAGACGACTACCTGTCCGCAATGGGGCTGGGACCACAGGATGCCGGGACCATGTTCGTCCCAGGAGGCGACCCTCGCGCCTGCCAAGGCGAGGCGGCGGCGATTGAGTCATACGTCCGCTCCCTCGGGGTGTCCTCGGGTGCCGAGTTCCCCCGGACGGAGGACGTGTCCGCAAAGGCAAGGGAGATCCAGGAGCTCGTCCACGACCACCGGGAGCTAGTAAGGAGCGATCCGGACATGAAGCTCGTCGAGTTCACCAGGGTCGAGTACTCGATCTTCAGGGAGATGGAGTCGCAGGCATATGGGCAAGCCATCTCAAGGGGCTTCAGGGACGTCGACGCGTTCGTCAGCCTGGCGAACACCGTCCTGAACAGGAGGAAGAGTCGCGCCGGCAAGTCGTTCGAGCATCAGCTGAGCTCGATACTGCGCGCAAACGGCCTGAGGTTCGACGAGCAGGTCAGGACGGAGGGCAACAAGCGACCCGACTTCGTCTTCCCGTCCTCCGCCGCCTACCACGACATGGCGTTCCCCGCCGACAGGCTCGTGGTGCTCGCCGCAAAGACCACGTGCAAGGACAGGTGGCGGCAGATTCTCAGCGAGGCGGACCGCAACGAGGGGCCGCACTTCCTCGCGACCATGCAGCAGGGAAACACCGAGGCCCAGCTCGAGGAGATGCTCGCCGACAACGTGAGACTGGTCGTCCCCAGGCAGTACGTAGGGGCATACCCGCCCAAGTACCGGGGCGAGATATGGAGCGTGAAGAGGTTCATAGAGCACGTGCGCTCGCTGGCCGCGTGACGCGGGCCCCTCTTCCGTCTCCTCGGCGGCCATGCCCCCCCACGGGCGTTCGCGCACGAGCACGGCGAAGAGCTTGGGCTCCTCCCAACGAAACGGGGCGCCCGTCGAACGGGGCGCCCCGCGCTCAGTCGGCATTGCTAGTGACGGGTTTCCCTAGCCCCTAGAGTACTGCTCGGGGGACTGGACGACGAACTCGACCTTGCCGTCCCTCGTCACGAAGGCGACGCCGTCCCTCCTCGCGCGCTCGGAAAGGTCCTCGACCGACGTCTGCCCGACGTCGACCATCAGACGCATCATCCTCGCGAGCTCGCCCAGGTCGACCCGGGGAAGCGTCTTGGGCTTGTGGGAGCCGCTGCGCGACCTCGCGGGCTTGGGCTTGGGCGCCGGCTGGCCCTCCTGGGGCCCGGCCTCTCTGCCCGACTCAATGATCTCCTCCATATGTTATCCCTTCTAGTAGACTTCCCTTCCTAGCTCGCGCATCAGAGCGGGCGTGGGGGCGAGGGCGAGGAGCCTCTCGTCGTCACCCGCCCTGCCCGTCGGCGGCGCCGAGTAGCACCTGAGCCTCCCGTCGCTGACGAGCCTGCTGATGGCCCCCGCGGCGCCCGCCGTCGAGATCCCGAGCCTGTGGGCGACCTCGCGAACGCTGAGGCACGCGCTCTCCAGGGCCCAGTCGCGGCCGTCCAGCTCGTCCACCACGAGCCCGGCGACCTCGCGCTCGCACCTGGCCCGGTCGTCACCCATCGCGTAGCCACGACCCATCGAGGCGCACGAGCGCGAGGCCCGTCAGGTCGACGGGCTCGTTGCCGTCCCCCAGGTCCGCGCCGTAGGCGAGCGACTCGTCCACGAGCGTCCACCTGACGCCGTCCCAGGCGAGGAGCGCGGGTCTCGCGAGCTCACCGTCGGCGCACCTGGTCACGGGGAGCGAGGACGGGTCGATGGCGGAGCCGTCCTCCCCCCTCGGCCATGATGGCGTGCCGCTAGAGGCGGTGGCGAGACTGCGCGCCGCCGCCCGTGACAGCCACTCGGCGTCGCTCCTCGGGACCTTCACGAGCTCCGAGGCCCTCTTGCCGTGCTTCCCCTTCTTCTCTCCCATGCCGCTCTCCGCCTAGGCCGTGGTCGACGGGGCACGAAGCGCGGCCCAGCGGTCCATGAGGTCGCGGCGCACGGCGTATTCGCTTGCCTCGACACCCCTGCGAGAGGCGTAGTCGGCCACCGACAGGCGCGCGTCGCTCTCGACTCCCCGCTCGGTGTCGGCGGAGAGCTTGTGGACCTCGCCGCCCTCGGCGACCTTCAGGGACCCGCCGCGGTCGTAGAAGGCGACGCGGGTCAGGCCGACGAGCTCGACCCTGGACCTGCGGCCCTCCGCCACGATCTCGTCGCCGATCGCGAGGGCTTTTCCGTCGGCGTCGGTCGGGCATGGCGCGACCGACGGGCTGCCGACGGAGGGCTCCGTCACGGGCGTCGCCTGCGTCACCCGCTCGTCCGGCCGAGAGGCAGCGGGGTGGTCCGGGACGTTCTCTGCCGGGACGGCCGCGACGGCCCTCGCTTCCGGCGCCGTCCCCGAGGCGGGGCCGGGCTGGGGCAGGAGCCTCGCCAGGGCCTCGTCTCGCCTGGACTTCGCGGCGCGTACGCTGGGGGCGATCACGTTGCAGAGGGCGCGCCCGACGGGGAGCCCCCGGTCGCCGCCGACCGCCGATACGACGTCGAGGGGGTTCGCGGGGTAGCGCTCGGCGGTCTGGGCCATCGTCCGCTGAATCGTCCTGAGCCCGTCGACCTCGTAGTTGTCGTAGGACTCGCCTCGCGCCGCGAGCTCGCGACCGATTCGTTCCCCCTCGGCCTCGGCCTCGTCGAGGGCGTGGCCGAGCGCCTCAACGAGCGACCGCGCGCCCATCATCCCGTCGAATGGCCATCCGAGCGCCTCGCACATGGCGCGGGGCCCGAGCTGGTCGCCCGCCGGCCCACTCGACGCCTCCACGACGCTCGCGAGCGCGTCGAGGCCGGTCTTCTTTGCGTTGGACTCTTCCATTTCCTCTCTCCAATCCTTACCGCCTGCGTCGCCCACCAGCGGGCATCGTAGGTCTATCACCATCGAGCGAACGTGGTCGGCGTACAGGAGCCGCTCCCACTCGGGAACCCTGCGGCGCCCTACTCGCCAGGCCCTGACTCGATCGACTTCGCCTCGGCGATGGCGTCGAGCAGGACCCTGCTCGCGCGCATGTCCCACAGCTGCGCCACCACGAGCGCCGCGCCCTTCACCATGTCGTCGCTCGTCCACCTTCGGAGCATGAGCGCGATCTCGTGGGTCGCCTGCCCGTATGTGGGCGAGCGCCTCTTCCCTCCTTCGTCGGCCATCGCTGGCCTCCCTTCCTCCGTCTCCTCTCCACGGGCCGCCGCGTCGCGTCGGGCCCCGCGCGTAGTAGGGGTTGAGGCACTCGGGCTCCTCGAGCTCCCCGTCCCAGCCCTCACTCGTCATCGTCTCCACCGTCCCCGTCGTCGCCGAAGGGGACCAGCGGCGCAATAGACGCAGACTCCTTTGGCTCCGTATCGCCGACTTGGGTTCCGGCATTTGCCGCCTCGGACTCGATGGCCTCCTCGAGCGCCGCGTAGGGGAACCCGATCATCTCGGCGGCCTCCTCGGGCGACAGCTCCCCGTCTGCGCCGGCCGAGCGCATGACGTAGTTGAAGAGCCGGCACGCCTGCGACGAGGTCGAGGTGGTCTGGCTGTCCGTGTAGAAGAGCCTGCGCGCCGCCTCGAAGCGCGTGCCGTTGACGAGCCAGTTGCCGCTACCCTGCCTCCAGGCGACCGCCTTGTGCTGGCCGGACGACGACACGTATATGACCGACGTCATCGCGAGCTCCTCGGGCCCAGCCAGGACGAGAGAGACCGACGGGAGCCTGTCGGCTGCGGGGAGCCGCGCCTGGCGGCCACGCGAGTCCGTGTACTCGTCGAGCGCCACCGTCTGGCTTGAGGCGCTGCGCAGCCTCGCGACGTGGCGGATCACGTCGAGCCTGAGCGTCTCGTGGCCTGGCCTTGCGCGCGCGTCGCGCTCCATGAGGTCGAGCCTCAGGTCGAGCTCGGTCGACACCACGGCCTGCCCGCCCCGCTTGTCGCCCCACGGGTCGGGGGTGCACATCGAGCCCAGGTTGAACTCGCGCACCCGCCCGTCGGTCATCTCCATGGTCACGATCATCGGTCTCTCCCCTCTCCCCGCGTCACTCGGGTCGCGTGCGCCCGCCCTCGGCGCGCACGGGCTCGCTCGTCTGCTCGGGCGTCTCCTCGGCGCGCACGTCCGACGCGGACCCCGCCGGTGGCCCTCCGTGGCCCCTCCGGTCGCGCTCGTCCAGGAAGGCGGCGACGGTCTCGAACTTCGAGCGCTCCTCGGCGGTCCTGGCGCGGTTGCCCCTGTCGAACGCGCCGATCGCGCGCGCGACGCGCTCGGCCGCGCGGGCGTCCGCGCCAGAGAGCGCGCGGTAGTCGGAGTAGCGTCGCACGCCGTGCTCGCGGTTGAATCGCAGCATCTCGGTGACGTCCCGCGCACGCACGTCGGAGCCGGCTCCGAGCGTGCCTATGACGCGGATGCCCCTGATCACGTTCCTTCGCACCTCCGGGTCTGCGGGCACCCTCGGCTCGCCCGCGGCGTTCGCGGCCTGCACGAGCTCCGCGTAGCCCATCGCCAGCACGCGCTCGATCCTCTCGCGCGAGTAGAGCGCGCCGAGCCTCTGGCCCCTGCACTCGCGCGCGCCGCCCTCGCGCTCGCTCGGGTGGTGGAAGACCCAGTCAGGCCTGCCCCTGCGCCTCCTGTCGCTGCTCTCGGTGACGTCGACGCCCATGGCGGAGAGCGCCGCCATGAACTCGTCGGTGCCGGCGCTCACCGCCATCGCGAGGTCGATGCAGTCGCGCAGCTCGTCCTTCCAGGGCACCTTTCCCTGCCGGTGCATCTCGCGCTCGGCCTTCGTGCGGGTCACGCGCTGGCGCCGCGAGCTTCCGTGTCTCCCGCGCTCGTTCTGCTGCGCGCGCGAGCGCGACGTCGACACCCTGGTGCCGGCCGCGCGCATCTCGTCGGCGTTCCTGCTCTCGTGCTCCTCGTCGAACGCGCGCAGCCCCAGGTCGCGAGACATCTCCTGGAGCGACTGGTTGAGCCTGCGCACCACGTCGTCCGTGAGGTAGGACCCGAGGCGCCCTCCCGTCTCGAGGTTCGTGTTGTTGACGACGACGTGCGCATGCATGACGCTGGACTCGCCGTCGTCGTGGTAGACGATCGCTACCTCGTAATCGGAGAACCACCGCTGCGCCCACTCGACGGACAGGCGCCGAAGCATCTCAAGCGAGACCTCGTCGCGAGGATCGGGCGAGACGACGTACTGCATGTACATGAGCGGCGCCTTGCCGGCGTGAGGCACGTCGTTGCGCAGGGCCGCGCGCGTCCTGTCCATCTGCTCGTACCACGGGATGCCCTCGGGGCCGTTCTGGTCCGTGACGTTGACGAAGTCGTGCGCGAGCGCGCGCACTCCCGCCTCCGGTCTCCGCACGCCGTCATCGTACTTGTTGAACTCCACATAGTGGCCGAAGTGTCGTGCGCCCCCAAGGACTGTCCTGCCCTTTATTGGTATCAGCTTCGTCATGGCCGCCTCCCGAGCATCGGGTCGACAGCCTCATGCATGCGCGAGGCGCATCGCCTTGCGTCGTCGACGCACCGCTCGCGGTCCGCGAGCAGGCTCGCCATAGTGAGCGGGTCGATCGAGCGGTCGCGCGAGCGCGCGCGGGCGAGGCGCTCCATCGCCGCGCGGACCTGCGCGGCGTTCGTGTCCCACCTCTGCGCCGCGACGGTGAGGCGCGCGACGTCCACGGCGTGCGCGACGGCGACGTCGCCATCGGGGATGTCTGGCCACGTGAGCGCGACGAGCATGACCATGTCGCGGAGCCACGCGCTCCTGCTCACGCCTGAGGCCGCGGCCTGGAGCGCGAGCATCTCGTACTCCTCCTCGCCGACGCGCGCGACGAGCGCGTCGGCTGCGCGTCCCGTCGCGTCGGGTATCGTCACCACGCGCGCCTCCCTGGCGCGCGCGCACGCGTCGTCGAGCTCGCGGGTGCGCGCTATCGCGGCGTCGGCGGCCTCCATCGCGAGTCGCACCTCGTCGCACATCTCGTTGACCTCTCCGGGTCGCAGGCGCACCGAGTTTGCATAGCGCGCCGCGGCCGTGTTCGCGTGGTGCGCCGCCGCGTTGAGCGGCTGGCCGCACGCTGAGAGTGCCCCGACTACGCCGGCGTACGCGCCGGTCTTCACGCGCGCGCCCGTCGAGCCGCTCCCAAGCGCGATCGCGCGTCGCACGGCGTCCGTGCGCGACATGCCGGCGCGCGCGAGCACCCGCGAGACGGTCGCGGACTCCTGCGCGCGCAGGTGCGTCGCTGCAAGGCGTTGCGGCATGTCGGCACCGGTCCCTTCGTACGTGTCCTGGAGGCCGCGGAGTCCCCTCCGCGCGTCGGTCGGCCACGACCGACGGCGCACCGCCAGGTGCGCTTCCCGCGACGCCGGTCGCGGGCAAGTCGGGCGCGAGGGCGCGCCCGGTATGCGTGGGAGAGAGTGTATACAGGCCTGTATACACGAACGTATACACGCATACGTTACTTGCTGTCCCGGCTTGTATACAGTCCCTATAATACGCCCAAACCATGAGCGTGAACGTTGTTACCGTGCTGGTAACGCGCTTGCAACCAAACTTTTCCGCGAACGGCCTCGCGCATCGTCGGGACGCGAGTCACGCATCTCGCCGCGCGACCGCTTGGCCGAAGGCTCGTTCGCGACCAAGGTCGATTCGACGAGACCGCAAAGGGCGAATCGCGCGCGCCATAAGGGGCGCGCGAGACGAACGCGCGAGCAGTTCCGTTCGCTTGCGTCTGTTGCGTGCGAAGGCGCGGCACATTTGCGCATGTCCGCTTCGGCAGCCCCGTGCAGGGCGGCGTGCGGCCGTTCGGCGCCGATCTAACGCGGCGCCCGCGCCATACGTGTCATGATTGGCAGTGCCCCACGTCACCAAAAGGACGACTCGCGAAGCGACGCTCCCGGCGCGCCGACATGCGCCGAGCCGATGCAAAAGTGGGTCACAGGGACAACGGCGTGCCATCAGGCTGGTCGACTGAATGCGGACGACGGTGAGATAGAGCGCGCCATTGAACGCGAGCGACGATTCAACATACATTCGAACGCAATCGAGACACACCGCGCGTGACGCTTGCCTGCGACTAGTGCGAGAGCCTCGCATCATAACGTAGTCGAACCTCTTGGCACTCGCATGCGAATCGAGTCATCCTTTCGCGACCGCAACGCACCACAGCATGAAGTCTTCGCGTGACCTGCGAATCAATCGTGAAATTGATTCCTCGATGCCAAGGGGCTCAAAACCTTCGCGCAACGCGCGGGCGCGCTAGTGGGAAGTGGCGACATACGGCATTGGATCTCACGGGCAACTGACACGTCAATGCGAGAGTTGTCGAATTCTGGCGGCCATCGTGAGGCCATTGGGCGCGACGAACGCGCGACAGCATGCCGCGCTCGTTTCCCATGCCGGAAGCGACATGAAGGCAAACGCCGCGCATTCGTTGCGCGCGCCTCAACGAATGCGCGCTTCTGGATCGATTCGCGCCAACGACTGGCGGCAAGTGCGCACGGGCGCATGAGAAGGCCGACCCGTCCGGAGGCGGGTCGGCCGACATGACAACTATGTTCCGAAGGCTAGAACGATGCGTCCGCGTCGAGCAGGTCGGTCGCGGCCTCCTCGCCACGTGGGGCACCGGCGAGGATCTTGAGCTCGCTCACCACGACCTCGAGCCTGGAGCGCTTCGCTCCCTCCTTCGACTCCCACGAGGACCAGCGGAGCCTGCCATCGACCGCGACGCCGGTGCCCCTCTTGAGTCGCGAGGACAGCGCATCGGCGCGCTTGCCGAACACGACGCAGTCGACGTAGTTTACGCGCTCGTCCCACTCCCCCGTGTCGCGGTTGCGCACGGCGTCGTTCACCGCGATCGGGATCGAGAGCGACGTGCCGCCACTCGGAAGCGCTCGGAGCTCCGCGTCGCGCGTGAGGCGGCCGGTGAGGCTCACTCGATTGATGTCTGACATGTCTTCTCCCTTCGCCTTGGCCCGCATGGACGCGAGCCACATTGCCAGCAACCCTAGAAGTTCTCTGCCATGGTCTTGCGGAACTCTTGCAGGTCGTCATGCCGCTCGGGACTCAGCCTCGAGATCAGGTCGAGCTCGAGCTCCCATGCGCGCACGGCCAGTGGGCGCCCGAAGCGGAACCACTGCCAGGTGAGCAGCATGGCCAGCGGGGCGCCGATGAGCCTAATCGACGGCGCGCATGCAGATCCTGCGCTCACGGCACCGACCAACAGGAACACGACGTTCGATGAGACGGCGACGCTCGAGGAGGCCTTGGCCCGATTGGCTTGCCTCAGGAGCGCACGGCCCTCGTCGCCAAAGAATCCGACGCAATACATGAGCCTCATGAAGCGCGGTGCGAGCGCCAGCCGCGCATCGTAGGCGGCCCCCTTCCTCTCCGCGACGACTTCCGCGCCAAGGCTCGCGACCCAAGCGAGCGTGACGAGAGTGGAGGCGTAGTCGAGCACGTCGTCAATCATCTTTCCTCACCACTCTCGCCTGGCTGGCTTGGCAAGAGCAACGACCTGTCGATGTCGAGCTCCGCGCACAACGCGTCGCAGACGACGTCAGAGATCGTCTGCCCCCTCTCGAGGGACGCGACCTTCAGGGCGCGCTTGAGCTTCTCTGGCACGCGTGTGCCGAGCTGCACGCCCGGGTGCCTCTCGTCGCAGTAGACGTTCTTGGCCATGGCTATGCCTCACCCTCTCCGGAGACGAGAGACTCCATGTAGTCGTGGAAGACGGACGACATCGTCACGTCGTGCTCCGCGCACCAGATCTTGTAGCGGCGCCTGCACCCGGCGGGCAGGCTGATGGTCACCTTCTCGATGCGTCCCGAGGTATCCCCTCGCGGACGCCTCTTGGCGCGCGGAATCGCTGGCGCATCGTCGCCCCCGTCAGGTCGCGAGGTCGCCGGCGAACCGGTGGATGGGCCCACGCGAGGGGCGGGCGCCGGCTGGCCCAGCACGGCGGAGAGGATGTCCTCCGAGGTCCTTGTCATCACGCCTCCCCTCCCTTCGCGACACCGAGGTACTCGTCGACGAGGCAGGCGGCGTCCATGGCCAGCCCGCGGCGCACGGTTCCGCGCGAGAGCTCGGAGACGCCCTTGGAGTAGCTGACGAGCGCGTCGGCCTTCGTCGAGTGCCTGAGACGCGTGGACATGAGCCGCACGGACGATGCCTCGCAGACGCGCTCGACGGTGCCGGCGAGGTCGCGGTGGACGAGCGCCTGCGCGTTGAAGTCGTTGAGGAAGACTCCTGCGACTGTGAGCCGGGGGTTGTAGGAGTCGCGCACCTGCTCGCAAAGCCGCACGATCGTCGCCGCACCCTGCACGGAGCTGGCCGTCGCGCGGCACGGCACGAGGACGTCGTCGCTCGCGACGAGCGCGGCAAGGGAGAGCACGGAGAAGTCGCCGGCGGTGTCGATGACGACCCAGTCGTAGGACGCGAGGTAGCGTTCGAGCGCGCGGCGAAGGACCGACTCGCGTCCGATTGCGCCCGGAGAGCTTAGCTCGACGTTGAGCGTTGCGAGGTTCGTCGACCCAGCCACGACGTCGATGGCGCCGTCGGCCTCGACGGGCTGCGAGTAGCCGGACGGAGACTCGGGCGCCTCGCCGAGCGTCGCCCTCACGAGTTCCGCGAGCCCCGGCAGTGCCTTGTCGGCCCCGAGGTCTGAGCTGAGGTTGCCCGCTTGGTCGTCGCAGTCGACGACAAGGACGGAGTCCCCCCGCTCGGCGAGAATCTTTGCGAAGAGGTTCGCGCCCAGCGACTTCCCGCTTCCCCCCTTTTGGTTGGCGAAGGTGAGTACGCGAGCGCGGCGCGCGCTTGGGTTGCCCATGGCTGCCCCCATCTTTGGTTGTCCGTCGGTCACAGCGTCCGGCGCGGGGAGTGGAAGGCCCCTCGCCTGTACGAATTCTATCACCTAACTAGATAGATAGTTAGCTAGATATGCAAAGAGACTGGATTTACCAGCACGGTAACAACGTTCACGCAAGAAGATGCCCTCACGCACACATATGTGTGCGTGAGGGCACGAGCGACGCTATCTCTCTGGGTCATCCGCCCCGACGGGACCACCCGGGGAGAGGGCGCGGCTCGTCGAGACCGACGGGGGGCTCGGGGCCCACCCAGACGTCACGTCCGGCCTCCTCCTCCATGGCGTGAGCCGCGAGCCAGTCGAAGGCGAACGGGAGGACGGTCGTGACGTGGCACTTCTTGCAGGAGGTAAGGAACCACGGGAGGGCGTCCGAGAGGGTCTCGAGGTCGTCGAACGCCATGAAGGTGCTCTTGTGCCCCAGGCTCACGTAGCCCGAGCACTGCGAGCGGTCGTACCCGAGGTCGCGGAGGACGCCCCTGATCTCGCTGCAGGCCTGCCGTGTGTCAGGCCTGCCCGCCTCCTCGACGAGGCGTGCGGTGTCCAGGTCGAAGTTGATGGCCTTCCTCGTGCCCGAGTCGACAAGCCGCAGCGCCACGTCCATGAGGCGCGAGTCCCTGTCACCTACCACCTCTGACCCTCCTAGCCTGTTCGCGGTGGTAGGCGAGCAGGTCCTCCCAGCCGGCGCCCTCGGACGTCAGCACCCTCGAGAGCGCAGGCGAGAGCTCGCCGGAGACGAGCATGTGGGCGGCGACGACGAGGGCCAAGTGGCGGTCGTCCCCGACGCGGCACTCCCCATCGCGCCAGCCCCATTCACCCGGGCCCAGCGAGGGTACGCCGAGCCTCCGGAAGACGCCGCCGACCCAGTCCTCGACGTCCGACTCGTCGGCGCCGGCGGCGCGCAGGCTCCCCTCGTCCCACTCGACGATCACGCGGCACCCCGAGGGGGACGTCACCAGGGGACCACCCTCGCCCGTCGCGCATGGCATGGAGCGCTCGCCAAGGAGCGCGATCCATTCAAACCGTTGGCGGGCAGTGTCCGCCAGGGCGACGCCTCCGCCGTCGGCCCTCCACCTCGCCTCCGTGTCGTCGAGCACCTCGAGCACGTCGGCCACCAGGGTGGCGGCCACGCCGTGCTCGCCGCACTCGGCGGTCCACTCCTCCGCGAACCTGATGAGCGCGGACGCGGGACCTCGCGAGAACCTCGCGGGATCCAGCTCGGCGACGAGCGCGCGGCCGTGCCTCGCGAGTCTGGATGTCCCCGAGACGCCCCCGAGGTAGTCGGCCATCGACCCGAGGCACTCGGCCGCGTGCGGCGTCTTGGGGTGGGCGTTGTCGAGCGCGGTCGTCATGTCCTTCTCCCGGACGACCCGCTCGGCAAGGCGGAAGACGCCGAGACTCCCCGGCCCGCCATGAAGGGCAGGGTCCTCGCGAAGCACCACTGCCATGTCGCCCAGCACGGTCCTCTCCCCCGAGAGGACTGCCAGGGCGTGGCGGCGAGCGTCGCAATCCTTGGGAAGGGCCGACTCGAGCACGTCCCCGACGATCGCGTCGGAGCTCGAAACTCCCCGCAGCTCGGACTGGTCCGCCACGATGCGCTCGAAGACGGCCCTCTCGCGGTCGTCCAACGGCATGAGCAGCCTCTTCGTCGGCCTGATCGTCGGCATCTGGTCCCCTCTCCCTCGACTTGTCTGTACGATAGGTATACCAAAGGGGTAACACCCTATGTCCACCAATGGGATGCGACTTCAGCCGCGGCGCGCGATTCTCCCGAACGGCGACCGTCAACGGGCGCCCATGGCCCGCATGGGCTACGATGGGTCAAAGGAGACAGGGAGGCGATGCCCGTGGTGGGCCCCTACGAGACGATGAGGATTCCGCTCGGGGAGATCTCCGAGCACCCCGACAACGACTACTCGATGGACGAGCGCGGCATCGAGGCGCTCGCGGCCTCGATAGAGCGCGACGGGCTGGGACAGTTGCCCCTCGTGCGGGAGCACGGGGACGGCTGGCAGATGGTCGCCGGGCACAGGAGGCTCGCGGCGTACAGGCTGCTGAGCTCGCGCCACCCGGGAGGAGCCTGGGACGAGATCCCCTGCCTGGTCGCGAGGAACATGTCCGATGAGCAGGCCTCGGTGCTCCTGCAGGTGACCAACCTGCAGACCCGCGAGCTCTCGCGCGAGGAGAGGGCCGAGAGGATCCTCAGGCTGTCCGCGCAGGTCCCCTCGATCAGGGCCGACAGGCCGGAGTTCAGGGGGATGAGGACCTACGAGGTGACCGCGAGGCTGCTCTCGGAGGCCGGGGTCGAGGGAGTCACGCCCGGCGCCGTGCACAGGGTGCTGCAGGACCGCGGCGAGCGCAGGGCAGCGGAGCGCGAGGCCGCGAACTGCGCCGGCGACGTGAGGGGCACCGTGGAGGTCGAGGCCCGGGCGGGCCGCGTGGCGGCAGCCGACGTGCGCCGCCTCGCGTCTCTGCCCGAGGCCGCGCAGAGGTCCGCGCTCGTTGACTACCAGAGGGCCGGGGGCGGCCGCACCGCGCTAAGGAGGGCCGTCAGGGACGCCGACGTGCCCCTGACGCGCTCGGAGGCGGCAGCCGAGGCCGAGAGGGCGGTAAGGGCCCTGACGAGGCTAGCAAGGGCCGCAGAGGCCGGCTCGAGGCCCCCCAAGGCCCGCGTGGCCGAGATTGAGGAGCTGTCGTCGAGGCTCTGGATGGCGTGCGCCCCGCCCCCCGCTCCAAGTGGGGATCCCGACTCCCTCGTATAGCGAGATTCAGAACGAGCCCAGTTCTATGCGATGTCCCATCTGTCCCATGCGGCGGATGGGGCATCTCTATTTGCGCTTCTGATGCCCAGTGTGTAGATATTGTGAATCGCGCTGATGCCCAAAAGAAAAAGGTCGGCGGGAAAACCCCGCCGACCTCGTCTTTTCTGGTCGGGTGGACTGGATTCGAACCAGCGACCCCTTGACCCCCAGTCAAGTG
>ERZ1034984.218-NODE-218-length-64674-cov-41.096783_pt1 | contig 64674 bp, 56 predicted proteins | sample MGYA00520589_ERZ1034984 | MGnify/ENA primary metagenome ERZ1034984 (study PRJEB33766, sample SAMN09781790) | gut metagenome | biome: gut microbiome | host: Homo sapiens | place: Madagascar | study: EMG produced TPA metagenomics assembly of the PRJNA485056 data...
AACATACCAATTTTGTCTTTTATTCTCTGCATTTCATTATCTGCTTCAATGATAGCTCTTGCAGAATGAAGTAATTCTTCACTTATCTCATCATAGCCAGGCATTTCTTCAATTCCTTTTTTATAGCGAAGTTGATGTTCCAATGTTGCCCAGAAATCCATACCATTGGTTCGAATCTGTAATTCTACACGCATAGGTGTTTTACCCTTAGCAAAAAATACTGGTATTTCAACAATCATATGATAGCTTCGATAACCATTCGATTTTGGATTTTTTATATAATCTTTTATTTCAATAACTTTAATATCATCCTGTTGGGTAATCAAATCTGATATCATATAAATATCGTCAATAAACGCACAAACTATTCTAACGCCTGCTACATCATTGAGATATGTCTGTATATTTTCTGTTGTAAATTCATATCCCATCTTCTGCAGTTTATCGTAAATACTATTGGGCTTCTTAATTCTTGTTTTTATAAAAGAAATAGGATTTCGATTGTTCTCAACTGAAAATTCATCATCCAAAACTTCAAGTTTAGTTTGTATCTCCCGAATAGCACAACGATACATCATCATTAAATTATAAAATTTTGTAGCATTATTTAAAAACTGTAGTGATTCCGGACTGTCCATCCTGAGTTTTTTTACTTCATCTTTTATCATGGAACTTTCCTTTCTACCTCATCCCTGATTTCAAAACATTATTTATTTTGATAGTTGATTCGTTCTCCTTGAATTACTGGATAACAAATCATTTTATCACTATCCAGATTTTCTACATGCATATCTACTGCACTGATCTGATGGTCTTCATAAGTATTGTAATAATAAATACCTTTTGTAACATTACAACACGACGTATACAATGTGATTTCATATTTTCCATCCGCTACTTCGCAACATCCTCGTTGCTGATCCACAGATTCGAGAATGTGGAAGAATTGGCTAACGCTTTCTTCCTCTGATTCACCTGAAATTGCATTTACCTTTGTAAAAGCTACACGTACAAATCGTGAGGAAGATGAGAGATCTCCCGGAAGACCTAATCCTCCCATACCTCTACTATATGCATCAAGAGCCAAATTTTCGCAGAAAGTATTTCTGGGCTGTTTAGGAGATAAATACATATAATTATTTAGTTGAAACATCTGCTGTGGAAATGGCGGATTATTCGTAAGCACTCCTACTGGATTGTCATAAATATGCAAACCATCTGACATAGATTCTACCGTAATTGACTCATTCTCATCAGAAATGATCCAGTGTAATTGTGCTAAAGGTAATTGCTCGCCGAAAGGAGTATTAACAATATTAATTCGTTCAAGAAGCTCGCGAACTTCAACTAAAGAAGAACACTGACTTAAAATCCACGGAATAAATTCAAACTGTGCAATATTTTCCACATCTGGCTTAATCGCGGCATAAACAGCATTTCCGACAAAATTCAGTCCAGCAATCGCCACTCCTTTTTCATTCATCGCATCATAATACAACGGATAGTTTTCTGCAACATGAGCCATTCCAATCATTGCATAATGCTTTTTTTATCTCCAATATAACGAAAATGAAACGAATAATTACGTGGTGTAATTACAATTTGATCACCATAAGAGAATTCATAATCGAGGGTTCTTCCAAAGTAAAAATCTTTTGATTTATAAGTTGCTGCTGTACACATGATTGTTTATCCTCCTAAATATTTTGAAATATGTCAGTAAATTTTTGTCGAACAATAGTATAGCACAATTCTGTTATTTTGTTTCAAATTCACTAATAATCGAATTAAAAAAAGTGTTTGAATGCATACTACGTTCACAAACCCTCTGTCTCTCTTAATCTTCCGCCATTCTCAATACATATATTTATACAGTTACACCCTTTGCCAGTCCTGCCAACATAGCTGCCATTTCCGGATTGTTCAGCACCTTCATAAGTGCCTCTGCATCTATTCCATCCGGCACTTTGATTTTCTTCTTTCCTGTATCTGGCCGCTTCATATCCGGATTCAGATTTTCTTTCTTATAAAATGCATCCTCGATCAGCTGTGCATTTTTCTTACGGTCTTCATCCAGGATATGTCCATACACTTCTGTTACCATATCTGCCTGTGCATGTCCCGAATCTCCCTGCACGGCCTTGATATCTCCTCCGCTCAATTTCAGCTTATATGTTACACTCGTTTGGCGCAGACTGTGAAATACCACATCCGGCAGCCCTTCCCGAAGCTCCGCAAGAAGAATAGCCACGGATGAAGGAATATATACTTTTCTGATACTGCTGTCTGTCTTCGGTGCTTTTAACACTCTGACAGTACGGTTATTCTTCCTCATTGATGGGAACACCTGAATGATGTCTTTCTGCTTCAATGCCTCAACAGCCTTTTTTGATATTCTCTCCACTTCCTTATAGGACCTGTGATAGGTGCTAAGCCTCCTTCGCTTTACTCTTTACTCGTTCACCACACCACCTGCAATAAGTTTTTTATAAAACTCAACTGCCGCTGCAAGATCCCTATCATCCGGATGTCCTTTGGCAACACCTCCAATCAGTTTAAATGGTCCAAATGTATCAAAGCCCTTGCACGAGAACCTTCCTACCAGCTTATCGTGCTTATCATCTATGATGGATTCCATAGACTTAAAAGCCTCGCTTCCACCATAGGTACACATCAGAAAAACATTTTTATTCTCTATCAGATTGACAGATGCAAATTTAAGTACAGACTGATGAAATTTTCCATAATAAACTCCTGACGCAAATCCTATCAGGTCATAGCAAGATAAGTCTTTCTCTGTTACCTGTGTAGCATCTATCAGATCAACTTCATTTGTCCTGGCAATTTCATCAATAATTTTCTTTGTATTTCCATGATGCACTGATGCATAAATAATTGCTGTCTTCATATATTGTTAGTTCCATCCTTTCTATTATCCATTTACAATCGAAGAAATAACCGGTTTTCCATCTCTGTTCTGAATTGCCATGCGTATCATCCTCTCAAATGACTCGCTGAAATGTTCATCATCTTCTGGCGTCCGTTTCTTTGGCCCTTTTATATGATTTTTTCCAGAAGCCACAATTTTAAATTTTTTTTAATTTGTGGCGTTATGATAAATTAATATCCTTCTTACCCAAAAGAAAATCAACAATATTGATATGTGCAATTCCATCTCTTGAATAATCAAATCGATCTAATGAAAACACATATTTCGGTGATGCATCACTAATTGGCTTAAAAGCACCAAACTCTCTTTCAATCGTTTCCTTGCCAGCCAAATAATATGCCACCTGAATAAAACATTTCTTTCTTCCATTTATTGCAACAAAATCAATTTCACCCTTATATGTTTTTCCTGTAAAGACTTCATAATCTCTTGCTTTTAGCTCGTTATAAATTATATTTTCAAGAAAAAAGGTATCCTCAAAATTTACTAAGTTTGTATTTATCATTCGAAAACCAGTATCTACCGCATATTGCTTCTCTATATACGACATTGCCTGTTTTCCTACAATATTAAATCTTTTTACACGATCAATTAGACAAGCCTTTTCCATTTTATCAAGATATCTGTATATCGTCTTTTTATCCAAAGTATCTGCATTTTGATGTATAAAATAGTTCTCTATGTTTTTACTGGAAAAATCCTTTCCTGCATTTGCCATAATATATGTTGCTACTCTTTCAAAGTTTTGTCTATTAACCTTTGATCTGTCAGTAATAATATCCTTGTCTAAGATACCTTCATATGTCTGCTCCAAATATCTCTTAATATCACTTTCTTTTGTAAACGAAAAACGCAAAGGGAAGCCACCCCAATTGATATAATCAATCATAAACTCATCCGGAGACATATTTCTTCCTATAGCTGTAGCATATTCGTAGCTTTCGGCAAAGGAAAATGGCATTATTCTAAATTCAACACATCTTCCAACCAACAATGTTGCCATCTTGCCGGATAGCAATTTCGAATTACTTCCAGTAATAAAAATTGAGCAATTTAATGTTGCCCGAAAGGAAGCTAAAACCTTTTCAAAGCTCCTGACATGCTGAATCTCATCTAAAAAAATCAAGTATTTGTCATGATCCTTGATTTGCTTATTCACATAGGAATTAAGTTTTTCTGCAGTTCTTATTTTTTCAAATTGCAAATCTTCAAAATTAATGGTAATAATATGCGCTCTATCAAACCCATTTTCAATAAATTCTTCTTTAATCTGCTCTAACAATATAGATTTTCCACATCTTCTAACACCTGTCAGAACCTTAATTAAATCCACATCATAAAATGGTCTTATTTTGCTTAGATATCTTTCACGCTTTATATACATAACATCATCTCCAAATCAAAATATATATTTATTATGCCACAAATCAAGATTTTTTCAAGATTTGTGGCACATATTTAGAAAATTTCCATTTCAATTTCTACCATTTTTTCATCCGTAACTCGTTCGTCTGTTTTTTCTGCCATAGGCATTCTCTCCTTTTCCCTGAACTCACTCGCGTTGCACGCTCGTTGTCGCGGCATTCGGTGCTCGTAAGCACCTATAAATAAAAAAAAGCAACAATGAATTGTGGTCATCATTGTTGCAAAATTTGACTGTTCCCAGGGGGAATCGAACCCTCAACTAGTGCTTAGGAGCTCGAGTCCACACTGGGAACAGCGATTATTTTAAGTAAATATGAGTCAAGGAAAGCCTTGATTTTCCTGACTATTTTGTAAATCTCTGTCAAAATAAGAAAACGGAAAATCACCTGAGAAAAATGGTTTTCGCTGTCAAATCGCTGACATTGTCACCCTGAGGGTTTTCTTATTAGATTATCTATATTATAGCGTGTATGAGCAAGGAATATCGATGTTTTTTGACCAAATTATTTTGGCAACCTATTAAATGTTGGGACAGCAAGGATGGGTGCCTGTTATCGTCGTATTCTGATTTCTTTTAGGGCATTTCAGGACTATCCACAAGGGATACGCTGAACTCCTGTGCGGTTGCGCCCTCCGGCAGCAGCTTTGCCATGACCACCAGCCGCTGATTGCCGCTGTTGGCCTTGTCATACTTCCGGCAGCAGGTGGAGAGGGTCAGAACAGTATCTTCCTCGGAGAAGGTCACGCCATCAAAGTCAAGCCAGTTTTTCCGCGCAATCGTCTCAAAGAAGCTGGTCAGATCATCTCCCGTGGGATCAGGCGCAATATAGTCAAAACCAATATCCGTGACGAACAGTGCGGTGATCTGAAAGATCATGTCCTCACCATCCACAGAGAGATAGATATACGGATGCTCCTTTACAAAGTCTGCGTCCATATAGCGGTAGAGCTTGGTGAACCGCACACTGTCCGGGTCGCAGTTGCTGGCGGAGTGGCCGAAAATGGTGGTGTTTTTGTCCAGCTTATCCCTGCCGCCGATTTTGTTTTCACAATGGGCATAATAGCAGCCCCACATGGCGTACTCACCGTTTTCATCCAGCTTTAGGTAATAGCCGTTGTCCTCCGCCTGCATCACAGGGTCGTCCACCTCCGCACCGGGGATATACAGCCACGCCACGGTGTCGGGATTCTTCGCTCTGGCTTCCGCCAACTCTGTCTGCCTGTCCACCGAGGGGATAACTTCGCCCGCGAGAGGCGCTGATGGCTGAGGCGCAGATGTGCCGGGAATGTCGATAGGCTCTGTCTCTCTCTGATAGCAGCCCCTGACTGCCGTGGTCATAGCAACGAGAAGGACAACTATGCAGATGATCGGACGAATGATTCTTGTGATTCTTTTCATAACGCTATCTCCTTGCCGCGCTTGGATAGCGGCGCAGCTCAAAATGTCATTAATTTGTTTCTTGTAGTGAAAAGAGAACAGCGCAATCCACAGCATCCTCATAATAGCTGCCGGTGGCTACATCCACAAACACGCCGGTCCGGGGGTTGCCGTTGGCTTTCATAAAGATGACCTCGATGGTATGGGTTCTGCTGACATTCTCAAAGGTGTAGGACTTCGCCGCGCCAATGCTCTTGCCGTCAATCTTGACGTTGGCGACAGCATAGCCCTTATACGGAGTGATGGTGAAGGTCTGATCTCTGCCCTCACGGACGCTAACATTGCCGGAGGGAGAAATGGAGCCGCCAGCCCCGGCAGTTGCCTTGATGGTGTAGTAGCTGTAGCCGCTTCCGCCACTGCCGCTTCCGCCGCCACTGCCGCTTCCGCCGCCACTGCCGCTTCCGCCTGTGCCGCCTGTGCCGCTATTGCCTTCATTGCCGCCTGTGCCGCTATTGCGCAGAATCGTCAGCGTGTAGGTTTTAGCACCGATCTTCACGACAATGTCGGTTGTGCCGCTGTTGGGGATGGCAACGGTTGCGCTGCCGCCGGTGGACAGAGCCTGCCCGTTGATGCTCACGGGCTCGCCGTTTCCAGACACCGCTGTGACTAGCGTAGATGTTGCTCCGCTATCATTTTGCAGCGTATAGGTATAATTCGTTCCGTTGGCGGTAAAATCGCCGAGCTCCACTGCCAGACCTTCAAAGGTCAGAAGGTCATTACCGGGCACTGCGGCTCGCACCACTACGCGGGTGCCAAGCCGGGAGAAGGTGACGGTTTCCGTCTGGAAGGTTTCCCCGGAGATGGCACCGCCAATACTGGTCTTTTTCGTTTCCAGAACGGTCCCGGCAGCATCCAGCAGCGTGGCCACCAGCTCTGCGCTAGACTGAGACTGCAGGCAGTTGTTGCGCAGGGTAATGGCGGCGGTGCTGTGACCGTTGCCGTCGTTCCCCTGTGTCACATCCATCGTCAGCTGCTCTCCGGTGCGAGCCAGTGCGCCGGTCATATGGACGCTGACCTCGCTGTCACTGCCGTCATACTCCGGCAGGCGCTGATTGCTTCCCGTTCCACCGATCAGGCCTTCCGCCCACGCCTCGGCGTACAGATAGGTACCCACATTGGGGATCTCGGTTTTGCCAATGGATGTCATATACTCGCCCAGATCATAGGTCAGGTCCAGTGTAAAGGTTCCCTGATCAATGCGGGCGAGGGCGCTGTCTTCGGAAATGGTGATTTCATTACCGCTAACCGATACGCCGTTTGTGGTGCAGGCTACCACTGCAGGTTCGGTATGCAGATCATCCGCATAGAACGCAAGCTTCACCTCGCGGTTCTTTCCGCCCGCCAGCGTGGCGGCAGAGGAATTATAGAGGGTCATGCGCACCGTGCGCTTGCCGGCACTCTCCGCAATCACTTCCATTTGCGAGATACCAATGTCGGGATAATCCAGATACACTGTGCCGTTTTCGTTGATGCCGCCGGCGGCGGTGATGGTATAGCCCGGGTCGGTCACGCGGTCCTTCACATGGTGCCAGACGGTAAGGGTGGTGCTTTCATTGGGCAGCAATTTTTCCGTAAGGGTGGCGGTTTCCCCGCTGCCAAGGCTGACCGTTAGGTTTGTCACATCGTTCAGCCCGGTGTTGCGGATGGTAAAGCGAATGGGTGTCAGGCTGTTCAACGCCAGCGTTGCATAATCCACACCGATCTGTTCCACTGCCACCGCATCGGTGACAAAATCAGAGGTAGCGGTATAGAGGATCGTTTCCTCACCCGGAACGGTCACGCCGCCGATTACCTGCGGGTTTTCATCGTCATACCGGGTAGCCTGAATGGCAGCCTGCACCTGATTGGTGCCGCTGACATAGGCATCAAAGTGGTCAGCCAGTGTGCGCTCCGGCAGCTCTGCCAGTTCCAATGGTGCGGAGAGCGTGTAGGTATTTTCGACATAGCGCAGCTTGGCCGCCTTCAAAATGCCGTGATCTACCGCGCCGTTGGCGTTATTGACAGTCTCATTCCAGACGATGGTAAGATCATTGCGGCTGCGATGATTCCCGCTGAGGGAAGCGAAGCGGAAGTCTCCGCCCACGACGGCGTTGCCGCTGCTGGTCAGGGCAGACAGAGAGCCGGGGAAACTGTTGGACATGGTGCCGCTACCGTCCACAGCCAACAGCTGGATATCGCTGCTACCGTCCCGGACACTGTGCCAGCCGATGACAAATCGGTCATCCCCGCTGCCAAAGTTGGCTGCAACAACCTGGGGGTTTTCGTCAAGATTGCTGTCACAGGTCGCCAGCATGGCTGTACCGGGAGTTCCGTCAGCAGCCACGGTACAATAGGCGATCTCGTAGTCGGAGGTATCTCCGGTTCCGCTGCGGTCCAGCGAGTAAACCGCCATAGCGGTTCCGTCGGGCAGCATGGCCGCCTGCAACGCCTTCACGCTGCCAGTAGCACCGTTATAAAGCATTTTGGCCTTGCTCCAGGTGCCGTTATCATAGCAACGGTACATGATACAATCTCTGGTAGTGAAGTTCAGCAGGTTGTTGCTGCCCTGCGTACCGGGATCGGGGGTGTAGACGCTGCGCCAGAACACGATGGCTTTGCCGTCACCGCCCACTGCCGTGGCTGGGGCCAGATCCGGCGTGCCGTCGTTGGTTAGGCGGGTGGAAGTCCAGGTTGTGCCGTCATAGACGGACACTACGATCTCCGTGCTATTCATCAGCAGGTTTTGCTCTTCCAATGTCACGGGATCACCGGCATTTTTACCCGGCAGTTCGGAGCCCATGCGAACCCAAGCCGCCGCCGCGAAGCTGCCAGTGCCGGACAAAGAAACGCTCGTGTCGCCGTAGCCGGGGAACCCTGTGGGATCGTCAATTTTGCTGGAGGAAGAATAGACGCTGCCATTGAGGGTGGAGAAATGTGCCCGGCTGTCGTAAATACTGCTGCTGTTGCCGTCGTTGATGTAGACCAATACCTTCCCGTCATCGCTGAGCTGTGGATAGGATGTGGGGTTGGCATTGGTCTGGATGTTTTGAAGCCCACTGGTGGAGTTCAGAGAGAACAGCATCATCCGCTGCTGGGGCTGGCCCCAGGTACGGGCATATTGCTCCAAATAGTCCCGGCTTTGGAGCGTTGCACTGCCAGAAGTCACCCGCATTCCGCTCTGGGCTGCCGCCATCCGCAGCGAGGCAAGGCTCAGCCCGCTGGTAGCGTTATTCCAGTAGTCGTCGATTGTTCTCCAGTCATTAAAAGTCCTGGTGGCTCCAAGGGTTCCGGAAGCGATCACCGCCTCGTAGGAGATAAACAGGAAGGTTGCCACAAATTTGATTCCCACTTCGCTTGTGATCCCCAGCGCCTGACCGTTGATCTGACGCTTTGTCTCGTCGGCAAGATAGGTGCGGGAAAGGAACTTATTCTGACTGTCCACATCCAAATTGCCGAATAGGCCGATCTTCAACGCCACGACCGAATAGTCAAAGCCAATGCCGCCAAACGCGTGGACATAGGCGTTGATACGCAGCGTGGTCAAAAAGTCATTCACTGCCGTGGCCGTAGGATCGCTCCAGGCAAGCTCTGTACCCTCGCCCTGCCGTCCGTAGCGCACTGCGGTACGGAAATCCAGCTGAATGGCACCACCCAGCTCAAAGGTTGCTGTCAACGGCACGGGGCCAGCCATGGCGTTCACGCTGAAGGAGAAGCCCACACCAACGCCGGCAGTAAATCCGCCGCCTACGGTGAAAACCTCCCACTCCTTTTTTTCGGTGTTATAGCGGATTTCCGCTTCGTAAAAGCCCTCCAGCTGCAAGTTGAGATCCGTGCTGGTGACATTGTCGGCTATGGAGTTGGTTTTGTAGTCCCCCTTGGGATCATAGGTGCCCTGGGCCATCTGGCTCAGGTCCCCGGTCCCGGGCACACCCACTTCCAGGTTCTGCGTCAGCACATTCGCACCCAACGCCACGCCGTCCTCGGAATAGTCCATGTCCTCCATCTCCAGCGTATTATACCCGGCCCAAATCATGGCACGGAACACGGAGGGATCTTCGCTGGGGGTGATAATCATTTTGAACACGGAAGTGTCCACCGGACCGCTCAGATCATCCAGCCGTCCGGTCAGCACCTTGAGAATGTTACTATCGCCCACTCCGCCAAAGTCGACTTGATTCACTCCACTGGAGGATCCCATCGTCGCCAGAATACCGGTGACGCGGTCATCCTCTGTCACCTTGGGCACTCGGGTCAGATCAACGACCCGGAAGGGCATTATTTTCTCCTGTAGCAGGCTGCCGTTCAGGCTCAGCTGCGTTTTCATACCCACATCCTTGCCGTCAGCGATCCATCCAGAGGTGGTCATGGTGGCCTCGGTGAGGGTCAGATCGTTTTCCGCTACGGGGATGGATGAGAAGGGATACTGCGTGGTACTGCTGCTCTGGGCGGCAGGAAGAATGCCGTATTCGTCCGCCAGCTTGAGACTGTAATTCTTCGCGTCGGCAATCTTCTCGCCCCAGAGGAACATGGTGGTGTGCAGTCTTGCTGTTTTAAAGCTGCTGTTAGGGCCAATCTTCCCAGTCGAGCTGCGGACATCCACCTTCTGACCGTTGGCAAGACCGTAATCAACGCTTTGCGCCACAATGAAGGGTTTGTTTTCCTCCCCCGCCGGCACACGCTCCAGAGAGACAACGCCCTCTGCGGTGCGCATTACATCGTCCACGCCCAGCTTGCCGTTGACGGTCAGCAGCAGCGGATAGTACTTGTCGCCGTCAATTGCGCTGATCTCCAGAATGTACTCCAGCTGATCCAGAGCAGAAAGCGCCGTGGTGTTGCTCTCGCCCTTTTCGGCCGACCAGAACTGGGTGGAATCCAGATAGACGGTTATATTTCCCGCCGCATCCGTGGTATAGGTGTCGCCGGTGATGCCGCTGACAAGTGCTCCTGCCCTAGAGCCCAGCAGAGCTGTCTCGCAGTAGCCTCCGTTTTTATAAACGCCGCCACGAACGGTCACCGTCTTGTTCGCCAGCGGATCGCCGCCCGGCGTGATGAGCGCCACAGATGCCCGGGCAACTCGCCGAAGGCTGAAGGTATTCAAGGGATAAAGCTGCAGTTTTGTGGCATCCCGCTCACCGGAACACAGATTTTCTTTATAGATGGTGCCCAGATAAATATCCGCGCCGGAGCCGGACCGCAGAGACACCTCACTGGCGATTCCGTTGGGTTCGTAAAGCGCCAGCACGCCTTCACTGTTGGTCGTGACTGTTTTGGGCACACCTTTGCCGTCGGTGTATTGCAGCGTAGTTTCCGCTGCAGGCGTCAGCTGGAAGAGATAGAACTTATTTTGCAGTGTTTTCGCTGTCACCCGTACGGCGGCACTCATGCCCGTGGCGGCATGGGTAGCCGTGACGGTTGCGGTGCCGTTGGCCAAGCCGGACAGCGCCATTTTGGTTTCGGGAAGGTAGGAATCAAAGGAGAAGTTTCTGATGTCCTCATACAGTCCGCCCTGCTTGTAGTTGACGGAAATGGCATTGTTGTTGCTGGAGAGCCACCGGATGCCGTCTTTAAAGGAGTTCCATCCGTACTCGTCATAGTTGATGCCTATGTACTCGATCAGCCCCAACTCCTGGCGCAGCTGCAAAATTTTAGCTGTATCGGTGGGCAGGGTGCCGCTGACCTTGGAGGTATTGTCCATGGTCAGCGCAGAAATCGTGGCTCCTTCGCCGTCCTGCACCTTCAGTGCGTCGGCATCGTAGACATACAGGGGGAAGGAGTCGGTGCTGGGAGATTCCTCACCAGGATTCTCCACGCTCAAAACCACCTGATAGGTGTCCTTCAGATTGCCTGCTTGCACACGTTGTAATGACAGGGGGAAGCTCCCGGAGTTGCCGGATAGGCGCTTACTGTCCACCACTTTGGTGGTGGTGTTATCCTCTGTGACCCGGGTGATGGTCAGCGTGGGCTGCAAAGGGGCGCCGTCAGTGGTGTTTTCCACCGACCAGTCGATATTGACGGTGCCGTCGGTATCCTTGAGGTAAATGCTCTGGGGCGGTGTCAGCTTTGCTGTGGCAGGCGGTGCCTGCACGATGATCCAGGCAAGTGCCGACAGGCGGACGTCCTCACCCGCGGCGTTGGGGTGCGGCATGGAGACACATACCGTGTAGGCAGGGGTATTTCCGTTGGAGAGCTTGGAGAGCACATTCTCCGGAATCCGCACGCTGTTTTTATCCTTGCCGGCGGTATAAGTCGCAACGGGCTTGCGGCCGCTCAGCGCCGCCTCCTTCGCGTAGTTGCCCTCATACAGGTCAATCCTGTAATTGAACTCTTTGTTCGGTGCCATCCGCGCGGCGTTGGAGCTCCACAGCACGGTGGCGGGCTGATTTACCCGCGTCACGATGGACGAGCCGCTGGGAATCACCAGTGCCAGGGACTCGCCTGCCGTCACGTTATAGGGCTTTGACTTGCCCGTCACATCATCGGCAATGTCCTCAGTCCCGTTGTCCGCCGTAAAGGTAAAGGTGACGGTTCCCACCTTGGTTCCTGTGGTGGCAACAAGGCCGGTATCCTCGTCGATGGTGGCAATGAGCGTGTCACTGCTGCTCCATTTGCCGGTGGTGTAGCTTGCCTGCTCACCGCCTGCCCCCAAAACCTCGGCCTGAAGCGTGGGGCGGGTGGCTTCAGCGAGGGAAATCGTATAGTTGTCGGGTTCCGTTTCCTGGACGACCTTCACCGTGCTCACGGAAACTTTCTTTTGCACTGTGAACTGCCGGGTCAGGGGAAGAACATTCACCCAGTCAGAAGCGTCTTTCGTACCCTCGTTGGCCTGCAGCGTCGCCGTGTAGGTGCGGTCGACAGCAGCGTGTGCGATTGCGTAGTCGCTAACGGTGAAGACTTCCTTCTCTGTGTCCAGATAGACCTGCAGATGGATTGGTTCAACCGCGGAGTCGTACCTCAGCTCGAGGCGGAAAGGGGCTTCCTTCGGGTCTGTGCCTGCCGGGGTGTGATAATTGCTGTATACGGTCTTGTAGGCCTCCGCCATGTTGGCGTCCATCGTGAACGATGCCTTGCCGCTTTTGTAGGCGGCGGTCAGTGCGGTGGGAGCGTTACGCATCAAGACGCTCTTCAGCGTAACGCCGGTAATCGAGTTGCTTTGATAGAGTGAGGTATCCAGCGGATGATCGAAAACATCCTTCACGCCGCTCATACCATTGACGGTGACCGTGGTGGCATCCGTATCCTGCACTGGATACCAGAGCATTGCCGTGACACCGTAGTCGTTCATGGAAAGCTCAGCGGCGGTATACGCTTTGCCATTGATGGTCACGCTGGCGTTTCTAAGATCCACGAACTCGTTAAAGGTAACTGTGATGGGGACGTGCTGCCCGCTGGCATAGGTTCCCACCGGGGCCGTGACGCTTTGAATGGTGGGATTGTCCGTGTCCACCAGCTTGGCGGAGACGTTGCTGGTCTTAGCGGTGGCGTAGGAATATTGGGTTCCGCATACCTTATCAGCGTTCAGATACAGTTCGAAAGGCAGATAGTACTGCTGATTCTCTCTGTTTTGCGTGGTAGACTGCAGGGAGATGTCGATCGTACTGCCCTTGTTAATCGTACAGTCCTCCGTTCTCTTACTGTCGCCGCTGAGCGGCAGAGCTGTTCCATCGAGCTTGTACTCCGTCAGATAGAACGGGGCATAGGGTTGAGGGGTTTTAGAATTATAATTGCCATACGGCGCAGGACCAGTATAGGCAGCTATGTCTCTGCTCCAGTCAAACTCGATTTTGGCGTCGATTTGGTATGGCTGATAAAATTTGGAGGAGTCCTCAGGAAGCACCGAGTTGCGGGCACCCTCCAAAATTCCGATGGTATTGCTTAGCGCAACGAAGTCCGGATTTTCGGCACCGCCGCCGACAGTGTATTTATCTGCCAGCAAAGGAATCAACATATCCTGATATAATACGTCTGTATTCTCGTGCTTTTTTTCATAGTTCGGCGCGGTCATTGATGTTTGTATTGTGGGGGCGTCAACCATCTTTTTTAGCTTGAGTTGACAGTGGTCGGCATAACCGGCGCCGTCATAGAACACCAGATTTTCCGCATCGTAAAATTCAATCATCCCCAGCAGGTCACCATAGGAATAAGAACCCTCGAGCCAGTCTGGGTTCCTTCCTTTGGTTGTAACCTTGACAGTGATTTTACAACCACCTAAACTGAAAGTCGAGCCTACGTCATAGGTCAGTTTGTAGGACCCGTCGCCTTGGGCGACCCCACTCGTCTCGCCTATCGAGACCTCCACACCGGTGATATACTCGCTGAGCTGGCCTTTTTGAATGCGGTAGGAAAAGCCGACCGGTTTTCCGCCGTATACAGTAAAAGTCCCGGAGCTCCAGCTGTTGGTTGCGAGTTCCCCCAGCGTTTGGCTCATCATGCCGCTCATATCCACCGTCTCAACGCCCACAGGCGCTGTGGCAGAGGCGGAATACTGCAAACTGATGCCCTGCAGCTCCAGCTGCTCCATCAGGCTATTGAGATTCTCCAGTGCTTCCCCGGTAAACTCCCTGCCGGAGAAATAGGTGTCCTTGATCCGCTGCAGCTCCTGTTCGATTTGGATCATAGTCTTCAAATCGCCCAGCGCCACCGGAGTCCCATCCACGTCGGCTATACGGGTGAGATCCGTGGCGGGATTTTCCAGCAGCTCCATGACAGCCGCCAGTGTCAACACCTGACCGTCCAGCGTGATGGTTTGATCCACCTTGAAATTGCCGTCTTCATCCAGCAGCCCCAAAGCGTTCAGCATGGAAAGCACCTGGTCGCTGCTATCGCCGGTCAGGGCGGAGAGCTGCTCCAAAATCGCCTGATTTTCCTCGGGTGTGTTGCCCAGCGAATCGTTCACCGCTGCAAACGCCGTAGTTGGCAGCATCGTGAGCGTCATGCACAGGCTCAGCAGCGCCGCTAAAAATCTTTTCTTCATGTTTCCTCATCCTCCTTGGTTTGTTCCTGCTGTTTATTGTTTTTTCTCAATCGTGTGCAAAACACGGTAACGACCACCGCCTGCGTCAGCGCCGCGCACAGCAGCATACACGCTGCGGAGAGGCTTATTGCCTCGCGCCGCTGCCTCCGGCGGGTGTTTTCCCGCACCCGCTGCTTGACGAGTGCGACTCGTTTTGCGGTATCGTACATTTCGTTTGAACCTTCTCTCTGGATTTTTTGAAATGCAGCTTAAAAATCCCTTCACTTATATAGGTACAAAAAATCGAAAAAACTCTCACCCAAAATGCAAATTTTTTCAAAAAAATTGAGAGCCGCCAAAAAGCAGCTCTCAAGGAGTGGATATTCGGTTATTTTCTCCGTGATAATCGGAAGGTGGACAATCTTCCCGCTGCCACCAGCAGCGGAAGGCCGAATGCAGGCGCAAGCCATGCCCTACAGCAGTGGAAACTGCATTCCTCCGGTGTGGAGAGCGTCGCCTGCAAAATGCGCAGGAAAATTACGCTCGCCACCCAGCCGAACTCCGACACATAAAAGACGCGCGGCGTGGTATCGAACAGCAGCAGATACAGCGTCCAGTAGAGTGCGCCGAGAGCAAAGCAGCCGTAGAAGCACAGCAGCAGGAAATACGCCTGCCTTCGGCTTTTCCGGTAGGAGATACCCGAAAGAAGCGCGCCGATGAACGTGACCAGCAGTTTCAACAGGTTCTCAATCAGCTCCATGTATCCCCTCGCTTTCTATATGAATATCCGAAGAAACACAAAGCGTCTGGCGAAGTGGGCAGAGAAAAACAACAAAAAAACGGCAATGATTTTTCTCTCATTACCGCTTAAAATAGAGCGTTCCCTATAGGAATCGAACCTACAATAGAGTCTTAGGAGGACCCCGTTATATCCATTTAACTAAGGGAACATATGCACAACTGTTAGTATACCGAAAATATTGTTATTTTGCAACATTATTCCTCAGGAAAATTGATATATCCCTGCAGCCAGATGGATCCCTTAAAACGACGTCCCACCTGAGGTTCACCGTAGAGGTCTTTTTCGTTAATGCACACATCAAAAGTCAATTCATTGCACAGAATCGTAAGAATATATACCTTTTCTCCGGTAATATCATTGGTCACCAGGCGAAACTCTGTAATCTCTCCCAGTACGGAGTACTGGTCGCACTCCACACCGTAAGGCATAAAATAGGTGTCCACCAGACTGAAAATATCGTTCTTCTGTATCTTCCGGGAGATGGTGGTATACATATCCATATCTTCAAGGGTCAATGTCTCAATGGCATCTTCGTCTCCCTGTCTGGCAGCGGCCAGGAGTTTATTACGATTGGCAGAATCTTTTTTCACGCGCAGGACCTGTTCTTCATCCTTTTTTATAGGTAGAAGAATACTGCCCTTCAGAGACAATCCGGATAAGGTAAGTGTAGTACCGCGGATTGGTAACTTTCCGGTGCTTTGTGCTTTGATATAGGGAATACGATTCCGCAGATAAAAAATCAGAGAGATTCCCACCTTGATATCATCGCAGATACCGGCATAGGAATCCTTATCCGCATGGCGTTCCACAGAGACATCTTCATACGAAGTAATGCCGCTTCCCGTCAGATACGGAAAATAGTATTCGTAGATAAACTTATCGTTATCATCAAATTCTCCACAGACAGCCACACCAAAGGTACCGGATTCTGCGGTACCCTTAGTGTGTGTGTGATTTTTGCTGAATTCTCCTAGGAGGATGCCCTCCTGATTCATGGTATATGCGCGGTGGTCGGAATTCATGATCACGTCTGTCAGTAATTCTTTTAATTTCTTCCGGTCAGTATACTCACTGAATCCGATGGCTCTCATATATTTGTGCAAAAAATCACCTTCTTTCTGCCTCTGTTATTTTCACGATTTACATCTTCCGTTTTTACTTCTGACGCTTCTATCGCGAATTATTCACATTTTATGAAAATCTGCAAACAGTTTTCCACATTTTTATTTATTTCTGGGGGAATACTTTCTCCTTACCACCCATGTAAGGACGCAGAGCTACAGGAATGTTCACGCTGCCATCCTCATTTACATTATTCTCCAGGAATGCGATCAGTCCTCTGGGAGAAGCCAGTACGGTATTGTTCAGTGTGTGTACCAGATAAGTTCCATTTTCACCCTTGGTTCGGATACCCAGTCGTCTTGCCTGCGCATCACCCAGGGTAGAACAGGAACCAACTTCGAAGTACTTCTTCTGTCTGGGGCTCCATGCTTCTACGTCACAGGATTTTACTTTCAGATCTGCCAGATCACCACTACAACACTCCAGGGTACGAACGGGTACATCCAGACTGCGGAAGAATTCTACGGTGTAGGACCACATCTTGTTATACCAATCCATGGAATCCTCAGGCTTACACAGAACTACCATCTCCTGCTTCTCGAACTGGTGTACACGGTATACACCTCTCTCCTCAATGCCGTGGGAACCTACTTCCTTACGGAAGCAAGGAGAATAAGAAGTCATGGTAATGGGCAGGCTCTTCTCTTCTACGATCTGACCCTTGAACTTACCGATCATGGAATGCTCGGAAGTACCGATCAGGTACAGATCCTCTCCTTCAATCTTATACATCATAGCTTCCATTTCTGCGAAACTCATAACGCCGTTTACTACGCTGCTGCGGATCATGAAAGGAGGAATGCAATAGGTGAATCCCTTATCGATCATGAAGTCTCTTGCATAGCTGATCATTGCAGAATGGATTCTTGCTGCATCACCCATCAGATAATAGAAACCATTACCGCTGGTACGTCCTGCACTCTCCTTATCCAGACCGTTCAGACGATCCAGGATATCTGCATGATAAGGAACCTCAAAATCAGGAACTACGGGCTCGCCGAATTTCTCGATCTCTACGTTCTGGCTGTCGTCCTTACCGATAGGCACAGATTCATCAATGATATTGGGAATGACCATCATGATCTTGGTGATCTTCTCCTGCAGTTCGGTCTCGGAAGCTTCCAGTTCAGCCAGACGCTTTGCACCGGCCGCTACTTCTGCTTTCTTGGCTTCTGCCTCTTCCTTTTTGCCCTGACCCATCAGTGCACCGATTTCTTTGGAAATACGGTTTCTGGATGCACGCAGATCATCTGCTTCCTGCTTTGCCTTTCTGCTCTCGGCATCCAGTGCGATCACCTCATCTACCAGGGAGAGCTTTTCATCCTGGAATTTTTTGCGGATGTTCTCCTTGACCACCTCGGGATTTTCTCTTAAAAATTTAATGTCTATCATGACTTCCTCCATTCTGCCATTCTGATCTGAACAGCATTATTCTAATCCTTTTTCAATATACACATTCAGAACTTTCACAAGATCCAGTATCTTCTCTTCTTTTAATTTCTGTCCGTTTTTATCCCGGATAATCCGGATCACAGGACGATCCTGAAAATCTTTGTTCTGCGATACTACGATTGCTTCTTCTCCGTCACTGGTAAGCACATGGCTTCCGGCGGGGTAGACTGCAGTAAAACTTAAAAACGCGTCTACTATTTTACCATTATATTTCACATTTTTAAAGCTTTTTAAATATTCTACCGCTTCATATACTTTACTGCGTCTCTGAGCAATACCACAGATCATCTCATCAAAGGCATCACATACCGCTACGATCTGGCAAGAGAAAGGAATCTCCGCTTCTTTTAATTTGAGAGGAAAACCAGATCCATCCAGTCTCTCATGATGATACAGAATGATCTTCTTCACCTCATCAGAGATCCAGTCCTCATCCTTGACGGAAGTATATCCGTAGACCGGATGCTTCTTATACTCAGCCAGTGCTTCCGGCTTCATATCCTCCATGGATTTACCTTCGTAATCCAAAGTCGTATATCTGAGTCCGATATCATGTAACAGACAGCCTACACCGATATCATGAATCACACTTTTATCTAGCTTCAGCCGAAGCGCTGTCAGAATTGCCATGGAACTTAAGCTGATGGAATGTTCATAGATATCTGCACTTCTCTCACGGATGTCAAATATTTTTTCTATGACTTCTTTTTCATCCAGTATATTCGTAATAATCTCATCTGCCGCCTGGGTCAGTCCCTGCAGTTCTTTATTATTCTGATAAGTGTGTCTCTCAAGAATACTTTTTACTTTGCTTTTTATCGTTTTTTCTATATCGTTTTTAAGTATTACTATTTCATTTGCCTGGTCTTCTTTTACATAGACCTCCAGGATACCCATTTCTTCTATTTTAGAAATATACTCTTTTTTTAATACTACGCCTTCCGGAAGAATGATCTGATAATCCCAAGTCATCAATGACTGTGCAAGAATTTCGTTTCCGGTCAGCTCGCTCAGTTTCATCCTCTTCATATGCTGCTTCCTCTTTTATTCCCCCATTGCTATGGAAAGTGCTTCTGCCTCCTCAGCTCCCAGATCGATCGCACACTGTCCGAGTTTGATCTCCTTAGTGTAAGAATAACAACCCTCAGAACTATGAACGGAATTAATAATAAATCCATTATTATTTTCATCCAGCAGTGCCAGAGAAAAACTCAGCTGTCCTCCCATCTGATTAAATGCATCGTATTTTACCAGACCCATTTTCTGATAAGCGGATTCCATATTCTTATATAAAGTACGAATATCCTTTTTATTTTTCTCTGTATTTGCCTTGAGGAATTTATTGTCCTCATATAGACCTGCAATATCCTGTTCCAGACTGGTACCGTCTTTACCGGTGAGAAATTTATCCAGTCTCTTTTTTAATTTACTCGTCTTCCGGATCTGCACGATCAACAAAATCAGAAAAATGAGTAACAGCAGGATTGTCACTGTCATTCCGATCAGAAGGTATCCTAAGTCAAATCCACCCAGACCGATCTGATTTAAAAAAGTACTACCTGTCATAATACTCTCCTTTGTATCTCTTCTCTTTACTTGTCTCTCTTATTTATTCAGTACATCCAGGAGTCTGTCCAAATCTTCATGATTATAAAATTCAATTTCGATCTTACCGGATCCCTCTCCCTTAGATGTAACGGTTACTTTTCTTCCAAGCTTTTGTTTCAGTTTTTCTTCAATATCCTGGTAGATCACCTGCATGGTTTTATCATCTACTTTTTTGGACTTTGTAGGTTTATGTAAATTTTTTACCAGTTTCTCTACATCACGTACGCTCAGCTTTTCATCAAAAATACGCTGTGCCAGATTATACTGTTCTTCCGGATTCTCCACTGCCAGTAATGCTCTCGCATGTCCGGTACTGATCATCTCATCTACCACCATGCGCTGTACTTCTTCGTTCAGTTTCAGAAGTCGGATAGAGTTGGTAACCGCTGCACGGCTCTTGGATACTCTCTCTGCAACTTCATCCTGCTTCAGATGAAACTCTGTTAAGAGTCGCTTGTATGCCTGTGCTTCTTCAATCGGATTCAGATCTTCACGCTGGATATTCTCAATCAAGGAAATCTCCACAATCTCCTGTTCCGTATAATTACGGATAATAACCGGAACTTCCTTCAGACCTGCCAGCTTTGCTGCACGCCATCTTCTCTCACCGGCAATGATTTCATAATAATCTTTGCGGTCCTGTACCAAAATCGGCTGCAACAGACCGAACTGCTTAATAGAATCTGCCAGCTCCTGCAAAGCATCCTCATCAAAATTTTTACGAGGCTGTTCTCTGTTAGGCTCTACCTTTGTGATCTTCACAAGGGTCTGCGGTTCTTTTTCCTCTGTTGTCTCTGTCTTTGATTTTGCTGCTGTTTCTTTTTTTGTCTTTGTCTCCCCTAATGCATTAGGTATTAGAGAATCCAGACCTTTTCCCAATCCTCTCGCTGCCATACCGTTCTTCTCCTATATTTTCTTACTTGTTTCTAATTACTTCTTCTGCAAGCTGCATGTAAGCTTCTGCTCCGGCAGATTTTGGATCATACATATTGATAGGCATTCCATAACTGGGAGCTTCTGCTAATCTGATATTTCGGGGAATTAATGTATTATACACCTTTTGATTCAGATTTTGTTTCACATTTTCTACCACCTGCATAGACAGATTGGTACGGGAATCGTACATAGTGAAAACAACACCATCAATTCTAAGATCCGGATTCAGTCTCTCTTTTACCAGATTAATAGTGTGGATCAACTGGCTCAATCCTTCCAGTGCATAATATTCACATTGAATGGGAACCAGCACACTGTCTGCTGTAGTCATGGAATTAATCGTTAACATATTTAGAGAAGGAGGACAATCAATGATAATAAAATCATAATCATCCTTAACATAATCCACTTCGTTCTTTAATATATATTCCTTCTTATCTACTCCGATCAGTTCGATCTCAGCAGCTGCCAGATTTACATTGGAAGGAACTACCGATACATTCTTGATAATATTTGAAATAATACAATCTCTGATAGAACACTCTCCCAGGATTAGTTCATAAATTGTATTTTCCAATTCATTTTTTTCGATACCAAATCCACTGGTAGTATTTCCCTGTGGATCTGTGTCGATTACTAATACTTTTTTACCTTTTGCAGCCAGAGATGCAGACAAATTAATGGACGTAGTTGTCTTACCTACGCCACCCTTCTGGTTTGCTATTGCAATAATTCTACCCATACTTTTTTCACCATGTCTTTCTTAATGATTTAGCCGTGCAAACCTCTGGACTGTCTGTCCATATCTTCTACAACAATATCATAGATTTCTCCGAGAGAAGCACAATACTCCAGAACCTTCCAGGGCTCATTGGTATGAAAATGAATCTTGATCAGCTCTTCATCTCCTACTGCCAACAAGCAATCACCTTTGAAATGTTCTGTAATGTAGTCATTAATTTCATCTTCATCCAGATTGGTACCTTCAATTAATAATTGTGTATCATATTTGAATTCTAACATTATGAATCCTCCATTCTGTATATGTGAAACCACTCTATAATAATAGCATGAGCATTTCTATGTTACAAGGTAAAAATACTACAAAAAATTAATACTTTATTCGCATTTATAGAAAAATACTAGATATTGTGGCTGTGTATTTGTTGTTTTTTTCATAAGTATTATGTTTCACGCTTCTTTTGTAATATGTTTCACAAATTTAGCCACTATATCTTGGGTGGTAATGTTTCACGTGAAACATTATGTAGTATGATTTTCATATAGGCTCATAGAATGTTTCACGTGAAACATTTTATGTAATTAACCCCTACATCTAGTGAACAAATTAATTTAAAAGGATATCTATGTAACTTGTTTTGTTTTAACATCTATGCTAGGATAAGAATGCTAGTGGCACAAGTAAGCACAAACCGATTTGGAGTAGAAAATTGAATTTTGATTTGCGATTCCTCCGACGAAAGGAATCCTCTGCGGAATGGAGATTAATATGGCTATTGATAAAGTAAGAGAATATTTCAAAACCTATCAGATGGATGATCATATTTTGGAATTTAATGTTTCGAGTGCAACCGTAGAATTAGCAGCGGAAGCTTTACACTGTGAAGAAAAACGTATTGCCAAGACAATGTCCTTCTTAGTTGGCGATCAGCCGATATTAATAGTAACTGCCGGGGATACAAAAATCGATAATGCAAAATACAAACACTTTTTTGGAACAAAAGCAAAAATGATTCCGGGAGATGAAGTAGAAAGCATTATTGGTCATTCCATTGGCGGTGTATGTCCGTTTGCAATTAATGATAATGTGAAAGTATACTTAGACGAATCTTTGAAAAGATTTGAAACTGTATTTCCTGCTGCAGGAAGCTCTAACAGTGCAATTGAATTAACAATCCCTGAATTAGAAAAATACTCAAACTTCCTGCAGTGGGTAGATGTCTGCAAAGAGTGGCAGGACTCTAATATAATTTAATCAGATCATTTTTGATGGCAAACACAGCTGCCTGTGTTCGATCGGAAACATCAATTTTCTTAAAGATATTAGATATGTGATTTTTTACTGTTCTCTCACTGATATTCAGAGATGTTGCAATCTCCTTATTGAACATTCCGTTAGCAACCTCAATAAGTACTTCCAACTCTCTCTTCGTCAGACTGTTGATTTTTTCTTTGTCAATATCTCTGGATACCAGTCGGCTGTTCAATGCCGGTACCAGACTGGGTTGAATATAAGTTTCTCCCTGCATAATACAATTAATGGCTTTTTTCAGCTCTGCGGATTCTGCATCTTTCATGATATAACCATCTACGCCAATGTCCACAGCCTTTAAAAGATATTCAACTTCATTGTGTACCGTTAATACCAATATTTTAACAGAGATACTTTTCTTCTTAATCTCCTGCAGCACTTCTATTCCATTCATAACAGGCATATTAATATCCAAAAGCAGTATATCAGGATGGACAGAAAGTAATTGCTCCATACATTCTACACCATTATTAGCTTCGGCGATTACAGAAATAGTACCGTCAAATTCCAGTAATTGACGTATTCCTTCTCTCATAAGAACATGATCATCTGCCAACATAACTTTTATACTCATATATATCCTCACTTACTTGTATATACTTATTCTTTGTCTTGCTGTCCTATTTTTCAGCTAAATGTAAATCTAAAGGAATCTTAATATCTATCGTAGTTCCCTTACCAATCTCAGAACTTATATGTATTGTACCGTTCAGTAGAACAACACCCTCATGGGTCAATGCTAATCCAAAATGACTATTTGATTTATCTTCCGCTTCTTCCATGGTAAATCCCTTACCATTATCTTGGATTAAGATTTCATATTGCTGCTCTGTTTTTTTACAATGGAATAATACCCTGGTAGCCTGTGAATGCTTTTTAATATTTAACAGACATTCCTGAACCACACGGTATAAGGTAATACAAAAATAATCATCTGTTTCACATGAAACATCATCGATTTCCACATCCATTATGTAATCTCTATCAGCATTCAAAAAATCCAGTAATCTTTCAAAGGAAGCCTTTAATCCAAGATCATCAAATGTCATAGGACGCAAATTGAAAATAGTACTTCTGATATCTTCAATGACATTATGCAATCCTTTACTCACAGAATTCAATTCCATCTTCGCTCTGACAGGATCCTTATCAATATATAAGGAAGCCAGTTCAATCATATGAACAAAATGGGCAATATTCTGCAAGGAAGTATCATGAAGTTCGGAAACAATTCTTTTTCTCTCCGTCTCCAACATCTCCACAATTTTCTTACCATTTTCTGTATTACAACTACACTCATTCTTTTGTACATTTTCATTATTGTTCATATATCACCTTACAGAACATATGTTCTATTTAGAAATATTCCATTATATTTATCATATAGGAATATTATTATTGTGTAAAACTCTTTTTATTAATAATAAATAAATCTTAACACAATTTTTACATTGGATTCTCTTCGTTTTATGACAAAGGTTCTTTCGATGGCAATCCGGCTTTTCTGGGATATTTTGCAGGTGTGGACTTTTGCTTTGTAATAATAAACAGATTCCGATAAATATCCGAATCGGGAAGTGTAAATTCAACCTGTCCATCCATTTTTCCACCAAGTATCTTCACAGCATGCTGTGCAGCATTCATCTCTTCTGCTATTTTTTCAGATTTATAAGAGATAAATTTGCCGCCGACCTTTACAAAGGGGAGGCAATATTCTGACAATGTGGAAAGATTTGCCACTGCCCTGGATACACAAAGATCATATTTTTCTCTGCATTTTCCAGGCTTGGCATAATCCTCCGCACGACCATGAATTGTCTCTACACCGGTAAGCCCTAAAGCAGAGATCACTTCATTTAAAAAATTGATTCTCTTATTCAGGGAATCCAATAAGGTAACTTGGAGATTCGGAAATGCAATCTTCAATGCAAGCCCCGGAAAACCTGCTCCGGTTCCAACATCGATCACTATTTTATTCTGTGTCACATCGTAAGCTTTGCAGAGAGAAATACTATCCACAAAATGTTTCTTCATGACTTCATCATATTCTGTAATTGCGGTAAGGTTCATTACCTCATTCCACTCCACCAGCATCTCAAAATATTTCAGAAATTGCCGGATTTGTTCATCACTTAAGGTTACACCCAGTGCCTTACAATCTTTTTCAAATTGTTCTGTGTTATATTCTGCCATGCATTCCTCCGGAATTCATATTAACTATGATTTTTTACATTATAATGTTCCAGGTACACTAACAATACCGAAATATCTGCAGGAGATACTCCGGAGATACGGGAGGCCTGTCCTACGGAAATTGGACGGAATTCCTTCAGTTTCTGTCTGGCTTCCAGTCGAAGGGAAGGAACTTCATCGTAATTCAGATTATCCGGAATTAATTTTTTCTCCATCTTACGATACTGTTCAACCTGACGTTTCTGTCTGATAATATATCCTTCATATTTAATTTCAATTTCTACCTGTTCCACAACAGCCGAAGGAAGAGGTTTTCGTTCCTTATCAATAGGAGCCAGTGCCGCATATCCCAGCTCCGGTCTGCAGATCAGTTCTGCCAGAGTAGCTGCCGTTTTCAGAGTAGAGCTGCCACACTCTTCCAAAAAATGCTGGATCTCTTTATTGGCACCTACTGAAGTATTTTTCAGTCTCTGAATTTCCTGATCGATAAGTTCTTCCTTTTCAATCAGAGCATCATACTCCTGCTGTAAGATAAGACCGATCTCATAGCCTTTCTTACGAAGACGCAGATCTGCATTGTCCTGACGAAGCAACAGACGATACTCCGCTCTGGAGGTCATCATACGATAAGGTTCTCTGTTATCTTTAGTAACCAGATCATCAATCAATACTCCGATATAGCTTTCGGAACGATCCAGGATCAGCGGATCTCTGTGCAGAATAGACATTGCCGCATTGATACCGGCAATTAGTCCCTGGGAAGCTGCCTCTTCGTATCCACTGCTTCCGTTAAACTGTCCACCACTGAACAGTCCAATGATATTTTTGAATTCCAGGGAAGGATTCAACTGTTTCGCATTAATACAGTCATATTCAATTGCGTAAGCATTTCTAACGATTTCACAGTGTTCCAGTCCCGGAACAGTACGATACATAGCTAATTGTACATCTTCCGGAAGAGATGAGGACATTCCACCAACATACATTTCATTCGTGTGCAGCCCCTCCGGCTCAATAAATACCTGATGTCTCTCTTTTTCCGCAAATTTTACAACCTTATCTTCAATCGAAGGACAATATCTGGGACCTGTTCCTTCGATAATACCCGCATAAATTGGAGAACGATCCAAGTTATTCCGAATGATTTCATGCGTATTTTCATTCGTATAAGTCAGCCAACAGGAAGCCTGTTCTTTCTGTACAGATTCAGGGTCTGTGGAAAAAGAAAAAGGAACCACTTTCTCATCTCCGAACTGCTCTTCCATTTTGGAAAAATCAAGAGAACGCTTATCCATTCTGGCAGGAGTTCCTGTCTTAAAACGACGCATTTCTATTCCCATTGCTTTCAGAGAATCCGTAAGGTGATTTGCTGCCTGCAATCCATTAGGTCCGGTATAAGTAATAGATTCACCGCACAAACATCTCGCACGAAGATATGTACCGGTGCAAAGGACCACAGCCTTACATTCATAGATGGCTCCGGTAAAGGTTTTGACACCTGTGATCTTTTTCTTATGATCTTCTGTTTCCTCCCAGAGAAGTTCACAGACTTCCGCCTGTTTGATCAACAGATTATCCTGATTTTCCAATACTTTACGCATTGCCCTGGAATATTCCGCTTTATCCGCCTGTGCACGCAATGAGTGTACTGCAGGACCTTTGGAGACATTTAACATTTTGGACTGGATAAAAGTTTTATCAATATTTTTACCCATCTCTCCACCCAAAGCATCCAATTCTCTTACCAGATGTCCCTTGGATGAACCACCGACGTTCGGATTGCAGGGCATCAAAGCAATACTATCTACACTTACCGTAAATATCACTGTCTGAAGTCCCAGCCTTGCACAGGCAAGAGCAGCTTCACATCCGGCATGACCAGCACCTACCACACATACATCCACTTGTTTTTTTAGTTCCATGTTATTTATTCCTCTTAGTGATTACTTTCCCATACAAAATTTTGAGAAAATCTCATTGACCACATCTTCATCTACTTCTTCCCCGATGATCTTGCCCAGAGAAGCATATGCACTTGTCAGATCGATAGAATAAAAATCTTCGGGCATTCCATCTTCAATACTTCTCTCTACCAATTGCAGACTATGCAAAGCATCCTGAAGAGCTTCTTTATGCCTGAGGTTTGTGACTACCAATTCATTATTATGTTTTAATTCACCCTCAAAAAACATATTCCGAATGGTCTCTTCCAGTTCTTCCATTCCGGAATTTTCCGAAGAGGGATCAATGGTAGAAGTGCGAAGGATACGAATATCCTCGCTATGTTTTAATCTTTTTGCCAGATTTTCTTTCAAACTTTCTTCTGTGATTTTATTTTCCAGATCTGATTTATTCAAAAGAATAATTGCCTTTTTGCCATCCAATAAGGAAATAATATTCTGATCGTCCTCATCAATATTCCCGGAAGCATCTACCACATATAAAATAAGATCAGCATCCATAGCATATTTTTTGGCCCGTTCCACACCGATCTTCTCAACCACATCCTGTGTTTCATGAATTCCGGCGGTATCGATCATATTCAGACTGATTCCATGCAGATTGATTGTCTCATGCAGGGCATCTCTGGTAGTACCCGCAATCTCTGTAACAATCGCCCTATCTTCTCCCAGCAGCATATTAAGCAGAGAAGATTTTCCGGCATTAGGCTTACCTACAATCACGGTGGATATTCCTTCTTTGATAAGTCTTCCATTATCAGCTGTAGCTAAAAGCTTCGCAATCTCTTGTTGAAAATAGGTAACCTTTGCAGCGAGCTGCTCCGGATATCCATCCAGACTGATATGTTCCGGATCGTCCAATGCCGACTCAATAAATGCAATCTGATATAAAATATCTTCCCTTAATTTATGAATTTTATCAGAAAGTCTGCCTTTTAACTGGCTTACCGAGGAAGACAACGCATATTCGTTTTGGGAATGAATGACATCAATGACTGCTTCCGCCCGGGACAGGTCGATCCTTCCATTCAGAAAGGCTCTCTTAGTGAATTCTCCCGGCTCTGCTATTCTTGCACCGTTTTCAAGTACAGTCTGCAGCACTTTCTGCACTACCAGTACACCGCCATGACAGTTAATCTCCACGGTATCTTCCGTGGTATAACTTTTTGGTGCCTTCATGACAACTACCATGACTTCATCTATGACATTTTCTTCCTTGTCCACAATATAGCCATAATGCACCGTATGACTCTGTACTTTCGTCAGAATCCTTTTGCCGGATGGTGAACGAAAAATACTATCTACTATATATATGGCATCATCACCACTGATTCTAATAATTCCGATTCCGGAATCTGATAACGCTGTCGCAATAGCAGCGATCGTATCATTTTTGTAATTTTCCATAAGATTACCTGTTTCATATTTCAAACAAATTTATAAATGAAAATAACTATTCAGAATAGTTACAATTATACTCCATATAAAGGTCTGTTGTAAATAAAGCCGGTAAATAGAATAAAATTCTAATACCGGCTTTTTGAATACTTTCTGTAACTATTCTCTCACTATCTCTTCAGAGTAACTACAACTCTGCGGAAAGGTTCTTCACCCTCACTGTGAGTAGTAACATATTTGTCATTCTGTAATGCAGAATGAATGATTCTTCTCTCATAAGGATTCATAGGCTCCAGAGATACGCTTCTCTTGGTTCTCTTAACCTTATAAGCAATGTTTTTGGCAAGATTCTCAAGAGTTTCTTTTCTGCGCTGACGATAATTCTCGGTGTCAACCTTTACATGAATATACTCTTCAGATTCTTTGTTCACCACCAGAGATACCAGGTACTGGAGGGAATCCAGTGTCTGTCCTCTCTTACCGATCAGAACACCCATCTCATTACCGCTTAATTCGATATCCATGCTCTTCTCTTCTTCGTTGTACTTAATGGCAATTACTACTTCCATATTCATTGCCTGGAATACATCGTTTAAGAATACTCTGGCAACTTCTTCTACAGAACTTTTTTTAACAGATGCTTTGATCACAGCAGCCTTTGCTCCGATTCCTAAAAATCCGGAAGAACCTTCTTCTACTACTTCATAATCCAGCTTATCACTGGTAACACCCAGCTTCTGGCAAGCTTCTGTAATAGCATCACTGACTGTCTTTGCAGATACTTCGATCATGTCCATATTATTTACCTCCTCAATTATTAAGGAAACTTTCTATTTACGGCTGTTTTTCTCGTTATAGTCTCTGACCATATTAGCCTTAGACATCATACTTCCGGGTTTTGCTTCTTTTACTTCGGAATAGCTGTCAGCAGATACTTCACTATTATCTATTTTAGAAGAAATATTTGCTTTCTTCTGAATATTTTTCGTATTCATGCTTGCATAAGCATTCAGTTTTTCCTGCTGTTCCTTCATTTTTTCAAGCTTTTTCGCACTCTTCGCAGAATTTTTCTTGATGATATCATCAAAATTCATCTTATCGATATGCTTATTGATCACTATCTGCTGGATACTTCTGACAACGCTACCTGCAACCCAGTACAGACCCAGACCGGAAGGTAATGTAAAACAGAACCATGCAGACATCAGCGGCATGATCATATTCATAGTCTTCATGGAAGAAGCCATTGCTGCCGCCTGATCATTGCCATTGTTAGAAGAAGTATCCTGCTGAGGCATCAGCTTTACGTTGATCCATTGTGTCAAAGCAGACAGAACCGGAATAGCAATTGCTCCGATTACTAAAAGCCATGCTCCGTTAGCCCATGCTTCCTTCAACACATAAGAAGGAGAGTTGCCGATATTCAGTCCTAAAAAATTATTATACTCTTCCAGCTTGCTTACCGTATTGGTCACATCTGCTGCAAGAGAAGGGAACTTCTCACTGATACTTGCAAAATCAGCGGTAGATGCCTTGTTCAGACAGTCAATGATCGTATTCTGTACATATTCACTGTGAGTACCGGCTACAAAGCCTGCATTCGTGAACTGCTTACTGTACATAGCGGAATTGCTCAGATTCTGAACCAGCTCCGTTGCACCGGCTGTGTCAATAATATTATCTACCAGAGGGAAGAAGGCTTCCTTAACTCTGCCGACATAAGCAGGAATTGCATAAATTACACGATACAGAGCAAACAGAATAGGCATCTGGATCAACATATACAGACAACTGCCGGTAGGAGATACGCCGTACTTTGCATATACTGCCTGGATTTCCTGATTCTGTGCCAACTGAGCATCCTGATCCTTACGATTCTTGTATTTTGCCTGAATCGCCTGAATCTCAGGATTCATTTTAGCAGACAACTTAGAGAATTTCTGCTGCTTGATGGTAAGAGGCATCATCAACAGGTTAACAACAATTGTAAAAAGGATGATTGCGAGACCGATATTGGGAATACCGATCATATTCAGAACTTCGAAGATTCCTTCCATTATCTTACCCAGAAGCCAGGCTACCTGTCCGATAATGAATGTGGAATTCTGTGTCAAAAGAATACCGTTCATTTATCCTCCTAATAAGTGCCATTATTTAAAATTTTACGGTACCGGATCATATCCACCCTTGGAAAAAGGATTACACCTCAAAATTCTCCAGGCTGCCAAAAGTCCTCCCTTGATCACACCATATTTTTCAATGGCTTCCAGACCATATTGAGAACAACTGGGAACATAAGGACATTTGGTTCCCTTATAAGGCGAAATATATTTCTGATAAAATCTTATCATGGCTATCAATATTTTTTTCATATACGATTCTAATTTAGTCATTATAAAAATAAATTTTTATAATATGATGAAGTTTTGCAAGATGTAACAATGCGCTCTCCGCTTCTTCATATCCTATAGAAGCTGCACCGGGTCTTGCAATGATTACCATATCCAAACCACTATTGAATACACTTTCATGTAATCTGTAACTTTCTCTGACCAGTCGTGTAATCCTGTGTCTTACCACACTATTACCGACTTTTTTACTTACACTGATTCCGATTCTGTTCTTATCAAGGCCATTTTCCTTAACATACATGATAAAGTACTTATTAGCATAAGATCTGCCATTCTTGTACACAAAACGGAACTGTTCATTTTTCTTTAATGATTCCGAAAACTGCATGCAATCCTCCAACCGTGAAAGTTAAGAGAAAAAAAGGTCACATTGCTGTGACCTATGCGGATAATTTCTTTCTTCCTTTTGCACGTCTTGCTGCTAAAACTTTTCTTCCACCGGGAGTACTCATTCTGGCTCTGAAACCGTGAACCTTGGAATGGGAACGCTTTTTAGGCTGAAATGTCATCTTCATGGAAAGGCACCTCCTTCTCTAAACCTTCTTATATAAAAAGGTAAACATATTTTTCAACAATTGGGCGCATAAAAATACGCCTTCCTTTCGGAAAATAGCATATTGATTGTAATGTAAAAGCCCATCAATGTCAAGCAAAAATCAATAAAAATGCTGAAAAATCAATAGGAAACGAGCTTTTTTAAATTCTAAAATTTTTTAAAATTAAGTTATCCACATAGATATACACCATTTTTACCCACAAACGAGTTATCCACACCCTGTTGATTATTTGTGGATATTTTTATTTTTCATAGGGATATTATGTGTAAATCACGTGTAAAAGTGGACAAGTATCCAGTAAATGTGGATATCTTGAAATTTTACTATTTTATCCACATTTACACATCGCTATCCACAATCCCTGTTTATATTACAAGTTATAAACAACTTTATCAACAGATTGTGGATAACTTTATACATGATCTGTTCATAACTTGCATTTGAATTATTTGTAATTCTATTATACAATGAAATGGAGTTTCGCATGCGTCAGCTTGCACGGGAGGAAATCAATGGAAGCAATCAAAGAAAATTGGACAACTATCAAAGAAGCTGTCAGAAGAGAATACAGTCTTTCTGACATTTCTTATCATACATGGGTAGAACCTTTAGAATTTCACAATGTGGTAAATGATGTAGTAAGTATCATCATTCCCTCGGACCAGGCACATGCCCTGAATTATATTTCTTCCAAATATAAGAGTTTTTTTCAGGTAACCATCACCGAGATGTTTGATCATCCTTATGATATCAGCTTTATTTTGGAAAAGGATGTAAAAGGGGAAGAGCCTGCAGAGAATGAAATGGCTGCTCCAAACCAGATCTACGGTGTAAATTATGAAGATGCCCATCTGAATCCTAAGTACAAATTTGACACTTTTGTCGTAGGAAGCAACAATAAATTCGCTCATTCCGCATCTCTCGCTGTAGCAGAGTCTCCGGGAGAGGTCTATAATCCTCTCTATTTATATGGAGGTCCCGGTCTGGGCAAGACCCATTTGATGCATTCTATCGGACACTTTATATTAGAACAGGATCCGGACAAAAAGGTACTCTACGTCACCAGTGAAGAATTTACGAATGAAGTAATCGAATCTATTCGTAGTGGTAATGCAGCTTCCATGACCAAGCTGCGTGAGAAGTATCGCAATGTTGATGTACTCATGGTTGATGATGTACAGTTTATTATAGGTAAGGAAAGTACCCAGGAGGAATTCTTCCATACTTTCAATGCCCTGCACGCTGCCCACAAACAGATCATTCTGTCTTCCGATAAGCCTCCTAAGGAAATGGAGACTTTGGATGAAAGATTCCGTTCCCGTTTCGAATGGGGTCTGATCGCAGATATTCAGCCACCCGATTATGAGACCAGAATGGCTATTTTACGGAAAAACGCTGAGACCTATGACCGTCAGATTGATGAAGAGATCATAAAATATATTGCTACAAATATCAAATCCAACATTCGTGAGCTGGAAGGTGCTTTTAATAAGATCATTGCTTTTGCCAAATTAAATAAGGTAGATCTGACTCTCTCCCTGGCGGAAGAAGCACTGAAGGATGTTATCTATCCCAACAAGCCCAAGGAGATCACTCCTACTCTCATTATTAATGTAGTAGCGGAGCATTTTGGTGTGAAAGCGGAAGATATTACTTCCAAGAAAAGAAATTCCGAGTTTGTACAACCACGTCAGGTCGTTATGTATCTGTGCAGAGAATTAACGGATACTTCCTTCACTAATATAGGTAAGCTTTTGGGCAAAAAGGATCACACAACCATCATCCACGGTGTGAATAAAGTGGCAGCGGAGATTCAGACCAACGAGGAACTTCGTAATAAAATAGATATTATCACTAAAAAGATTAATCCCTCCTGATGTGTATATCTCGGGAACAAAATGTGTATTGTTGTTGATAACTGATTTCAAGGCTTCAAGAAGGATAGGATGCGGTGTGAATAAGCTAAGAGTTATTCTTAGGTTATTCTGCCAAATCCACGAAGATTTCCATTCCATTTTTCCTTGAAAAATAGTATAATAAGACTGGTTATGCACATATCAACATCCCTTATTAAGGAGACTACGAAATTCTTTTATTATTTTTATATAACGCATATCCACGCGTACGCAAATCAACCAGAAAGGAAGTTATGCACACATGAAATTAGTCTGTTCAAAAGCAAATCTTTTAAACGGCGTACAGATCGTATCCAAAGCTGTTCCCAGTAAGACTACAATGTCTATTCTGGAATGTATTTTAGTAGATACTACTAACGGAGAAATTAAACTTACTGCCAACGACATGGAACTTGGTATTGAGACGACCATTGAGGGACAGATCGTAGAAAAAGGTATCATTGCCCTGGATGCCAAGATATTCCTTGAAATCGTGCGTAAACTTCCCGACAGCGATATTACCATTGAAACAGATGCTTCTTTTAAGACCGTTATTACCTGCGAAAAGGCAAAATTCACTATTATTGGTAAATCCGGCGAAGATTTTTCCTATCTTCCCGCAGTGGAGAGAGATGACAGCATTGTGATCAGCCAGTTTACTTTAAAAGAACTGGTAAGACAGACAATTTTCTCTATCTCTGATAATGATAATAACAAATTAATGACCGGTGAACTGTTTGATATTAACGGAGATGAATTCAAGATCGTATCTCTGGACGGACATCGTATCTCTATCCGTAAGATTCAGATGAAGAATAGTTATGCTCCAAAAAAGGTAGTGGTACCCGGTAAGACCCTGAATGAAGTAAGTAAGATTTTACCCGGAGATGCAGACAGTGATGTTACAATCTCCTTCACTGAAAAGCACATTGTATTTGAATTCGATAAGACTGTTGTGGTATCCCGTCTGATCGAAGGAGAATATTTCAAGATCGACCAGATGCTTTCCAGTGATTATGAGACGAAAGTAAAGGTCAATAAAAAGGAGTTCTTAAGCTGTATCGATCGTGCTACTCTTCTGGTAAAAGAAGGCGACAAGAAGCCTATTATTGTAAATATCACAGACAACGGAATGGAACTTAAGATCAATTCCGCTCTGGGAAGCATGAATGAAGAAATTGATATTCAGAAACAGGGTAAGGATCTTATGATCGGATTCAATCCCAAGTTTTTGATCGATGCTCTTCGTGTTATCGATGATGAGGAAGTAGATTTGTACATGGTAAATCCCAAGGCTCCCTGTTTCATCAAAAATGTGGAGGAAAGCTATATTTACCTGATCCTTCCCGTGAACTTTACGACAGTAGCTTAGAAATGAGGTTATAGATATGCATACGATCCGTTTGAAGGATGATTATATAAAGCTTGGTCAGGCATTAAAGGCAGCCGGTGTAGTAGAATCCGGCGTAGATGCAAAATTTGCCGTACAGGACGGTCTGGTAAAAGTAAACGGACAGACTGAGACCCAGAGAGGCAAAAAGCTGGTATCCGGAGATAAAGTGGAATATGATGGTGAGACCATCGTAATAGAGTAAGCAGGTTACTATGATCATCAAATCAATAGAATTGGCAGATTACAGGAATTATGATTCGCTCGTCCTGCAGTTCGACCGTGGAACCAATATTTTGTACGGAGACAATGCGCAGGGCAAGACGAATATCCTGGAAGCAATCTATGTTGCTGCCACCACAAAATCGCATAAAGGAAGCAAGGACAGAGAAATTGTTAATTTTGACAAGGAAGAGGCACATATTAGAACGTATCTCGAAAAAGATGGAAAAGAGATCCGCGTGGACATGCATCTGAGAAAGTCAAAGTCCAAAGGAATTGCTATTGATGGTCAGAAGATCAAGAAGGCTGCAGATCTCCTGGGGCTTTGTAATGTCGTATTTTTCTCACCGGAAGACCTTGGAATTATTAAAAACGGTCCTGCAGAACGAAGAAGATTTGTAGATATGGAATTATGTCAGCTGGACAATTTCTATCTCTATAATCTCAATCATTACAACAAAATCGTCAATCAGCGCAATAAGCTTCTGAAGGATATGTATATGAATCCGGATCTGAAGGAAACTCTGACTATCTGGGATATGCAGCTGGTATCCTACGGAAGTAAGATCATAGAGCGCAGAAAGCTGTTCGTAGAACAGCTCAATGAGATCATTTATGAGATTCATAAAAAGCTGTCCGGTGGCAGGGAAGAGATCCGTATCCAGTATGAGCCGGATGTGGAGCTGGATGAATTTGAAAGAAAATTAAAAAACAGCCAGGATCGTGATATGCGGGCCAAAATGACATCCGTGGGACCCCACAGAGATGACTTTTCCTTCCTGGTAGGTGATGTGGATATACGAAAGTTCGGATCCCAGGGTCAGCAGCGTACTGCTGCTCTCTCTTTAAAATTATCCGAGATCGAATTAGTAAAAAGGATCACGAAAGATACACCGGTCCTGTTACTTGACGATGTATTGTCTGAACTGGACAGTAACCGGCAAAACTATCTGTTGAACAGTATCGGAGATATTCAGACGATCATTACCTGTACCGGTCTGGAAGAATTTGTAAATAACCGGTTTGAAATTAACAGAGTATTCAAGGTATCCGCCGGAACAGTTACCTGTGTAAATGAAAATATGGGTCTGAAATCGGATATAGAAGAATCTCCGTCAGATGAATATAATTTTGGCAGCCTGTAGGGCAGAATGTGAGGAATCATGAGCGAAGAAAATAGGAATAATACCGCGGTAGAACATGAATACGGCGCGGATCAGATTCAGATATTGGAAGGTCTGGAAGCTGTAAGAAAGCGTCCGGGAATGTATATTGGTACCACATCCAGCAGAGGACTGCATCACCTGGTGTATGAGATCGTTGATAATGCGGTAGATGAAGCACTGGCAGGATTCTGCGATACCATTGATGTAACGATCAACGAAGATAATTCTATCACTGTTATCGATAACGGAAGAGGAATTCCTGTAGGTATCAATCACAAGGCAGGTATTCCCGCAGTAGAAGTCGTATTTACGATTCTGCATGCCGGCGGTAAATTTGGCGGTGGGGGATACAAGGTATCCGGTGGTCTGCACGGTGTAGGTGCGTCTGTTGTAAATGCCCTCTCCAACTGGCTGGAAGTAGAAATCTGCCAGGGCGGCAAGGTATATAAGCAGCGTTACGAGAGAGGACATGTGTGTTATGCACTGAAAGAAATCGGCACCTGCCCTATGGAAAAAACAGGTACCAAGGTTACTTTCCTGCCGGATGATACGATTTTTACCGAAACAACGGTCTATGATTTTGATGTACTGAAGAGAAGACTCAGAGAGATGGCATTCCTGACCAAGGGACTGCGCATCATCTTAAGAGATAACCGTACGGAAGAGGAAGCTTCTCTGGAGGCAATGTCTGCGGAACATGAAAATGAGCAGATCAGCGAACTGTTACAGAGAGCACAGGAAGATGCCAAAGATACATCTGCATCTTCAGATGATTCTGTTTCCGATGCTGCGGCAAAAGAATCCGTTAAGGATGACTCTGAGGCGTTTGCAGATGCTTTTGCTACTTCCGAGGAATCTACCAAAGCCCGCACCGGCGGCAAAATCGGGAAGATACATACCATTACTCTGGAAAATGGTAAGAAACAGAAAGTCGTTGAATTCTACTATGAGGGTGGTATCAAGGAATTTGTTGCTTATCTGAATAAGAGTAAGGAGCCTTTATACGAAAATATTCTGTATTTTGAAGGCGAGAAGAACAATGTGTACGTGGAAGTATCTTTCCAGCACAATGATTCTTATAACGAGAGTGTATTCAGCTTTGTAAATAATATCAATACTCCTGAAGGAGGTACTCATTTACAGGGCTTTAGAAATGCTATTACGAAGACTTTTAATGATTATGCCAGAAGCGCAAAGCTGTTAAAAGACAGTGAACCAAATCTGTCCGGTGAAGATATTCGTGAAGGTCTGACTGCTATTGTCAGTGTTAAGATTGAGGATCCCCAGTTCGAAGGACAGACCAAGCAAAAACTTGGTAACAGTGAGGCAAGAGGTGCAGTTGACAATATTGTCAGTGAGCAACTGACTTATTTCTTAGAGCAGAATCCTCAGATTGCAAAAACAATCTGTGAAAAATCTATTTTGGCACAGCGTGCCAGAGAGGCTGCCAGAAAGGCAAGAGATCTTACCAGAAGAAAGACCGCATTGGATACTATGGCTCTGCCCGGTAAGCTGGCAGACTGTTCTGACAAGGATCCGAAGAACTGCGAAATCTACATCGTAGAGGGAGACTCCGCAGGAGGAAGTGCGAAGACAGCACGTTCCCGTGCAACCCAGGCTATTCTTCCCTTACGTGGTAAGATTCTTAATGTAGAAAAGGCAAGACTGGATAAAATCTATGCCAACGCCGAGATCAAAGCAATGATCACAGCGTTCGGTACCGGTATTCATGAAGATTTCGATATTACCAAGCTTCGTTATAACAAAATCATTCTGATGACCGATGCCGATGTAGACGGTGCACATATCAGTACTCTTCTGCTGACCTTCATCTATCGATTTATGCCGGAGCTGATCAAGCAGGGACATGTGTTCCTGGCGAAACCGCCTCTGTATAAGCTGGAGAAGAACAAAAAGGTATGGTATGCCTATAGTGACGAAGAACTTGACAGTATCCTGACGGAAGTAGGACGTGATCAAAATAACAAGATCCAGCGTTATAAAGGATTGGGTGAGATGGATGCGGAGCAGCTTTGGGAGACCACCATGGATCCCGAGAGACGTATTCTGCTCAGAGTGAATTATGATGAAGAGACGGAATCCGAACTGGATCTGACCTTTACTACTCTTATGGGCGATAAGGTAGAGCCCAGAAGAGAATTCATCGAAGAGAATGCTCAGTTTGTTAAAAATCTGGACATCTAGTAACTATTTTTCAAATCAGAATCTGAATAGTTACGGTATTTAATAATAGAGAGTCGTATTTTACGACAGATTGTGAGGAAACATGAACGACGATATTTTTGATAAGCCTTCGGAGGCTGAGATTGATAAAATCCATGAAGTCGATCTGAAAGAGAAAATGGAAACTTTCTATATCGACTATGCCATGAGTGTTATCGCATCCCGTGCGCTTCCGGATGTGAGGGATGGTCTGAAGCCGGTACAGAGACGTGTACTCTATTCTATGATCGAACTGAACAATGGTCCCGACAAACCGCATCGTAAGAGTGCCCGTATTGTCGGCGATACCATGGGTAAATATCATCCTCATGGTGACAGCTCCATTTATGGCGCATTAGTTAATATGGCACAGGACTGGTCTACCCGTTATCCTCTCGTAGACGGTCACGGTAACTTCGGTTCCATGGATGGTGACGGTGCCGCAGCAATGCGTTATACCGAGGCAAGACTTTCCAAGATTTCCATGGAATTATTGGCAGATATCGGTAAGAATACCGTAGATTTCGTACCGAACTTTGATGATACCGAAAAAGAGCCTGTAGTATTGCCCAGTCGTTATCCGAATCTGCTGGTCAACGGTACTACCGGTATTGCCGTAGGTATGGCTACTAATATTCCGCCTCACAATCTCCGTGAAGTGGTACAGGCTGTCGTAAAAATTATTGATAATCGTGTGGAAGAAGACAGAGATACAACGATCGATGAGATTCTTCCCATTGTAAAAGCTCCTGATTTTCCTACCGGAGGACTTATCCTGGGTACCAGAGGCTGTGAAGAAGCCTATCGTACCGGTCGTGGTAAGATCAGAGTCCGTGCAGTGACCAATATTGAGACACTTCCAAACGGCAAGAGTCAGATCATTGCTACTGAGCTGCCTTACATGGTCAACAAGGCCAATCTGATCATCAAGATTGCCGAGCTGGTAAAATTAAAGAAAATCGATGGTATCACAGATATCCGTGATGAATCCAACCGTGAAGGTGTCCGCGTGGTAATTGAGCTTCGTAAGGATGCCAATGCCAATGTTATTCTGAATCAGCTGTACAAGCATACACAGCTGCAGGATACTTTTGGTGTGATCATGCTGGCGCTGATCAACAATCAGCCTAAAGTTATGAATCTGCTGGATATGCTGACTTATTACCTGAAGCATCAGGAAGATGTCGTTACCAGAAGAACCAAATATGATCTGAACAAAGCAGAGGAAAGAGATCATATTTTACAGGGATTGTTAAAAGCTTTGGATTTCATTGATGAAGTCATTACTATCATCCGTGGCAGTCAGAATGCACAGATTGCAAAAGAAAGACTGATGGAAAGATTTGAGCTGTCCGATGTCCAGGCACAGGCAATCGTAGAAATGCGTCTGCGTGCTCTGACAGGTCTGGAAAGAGAGAAGCTGGAGAACGAGCATAAGGATCTGGTAGTAAAAATTGCGGAGTTGAAGGCTATTTTGGCGGATGAAAAACTGTTATTGGGTGTCATCAAGACAGAGATGACTGCGATTGCTGAAAAATATGGTGATGACAGACGCAGTAAGATTGGCTATGATGAACTGGATATCTCCATGGAGGATCTGATCCCGAGGGAGAATACTATCATCGCTATGACTAGCCTTGGTTATATCAAGCGTATGACCGTAGATAATTTCAAGGCACAAAACCGCGGTGGTCGTGGTATTAAGGGAATGCAGACTATTGATGAGGATTATATTGAAGATCTGTTGATGACGACCACGCATCATTATCTGAATTTCTTCACCAATATGGGAAGAGTTTATAGATTGAAGGCATATGAGATACCAGAAGCCGGTCGTACAGCAAGAGGTACTGCTATTGTGAATCTTCTGCAGCTGGCACCCGGTGAGAAGATCACTGCTATGATTCCGATTCATGAATACAGTGATGATAAGAATCTGTTCATGGTAACTAAGACCGGTATTGTGAAGAAGACCCCTCTGATGGAGTTCTCCAATGTCAGAAAGAATGGACTGACTGCGATTAACTTACGAGAAGAGGATGAGCTGATCGAGGTGAAAATCACTGACAGCAGCAGTGAAATCTTCCTGGTAACCAAACAGGGTATGTGCATCCGCTTCCAGGAAACGGATGTCCGGGCTACAGGCAGAGCTTCCATGGGTGTTATTGGTATGAACTTATCTCCCGGGGATGAGATCATCGGTATGCAGTTACAGACTCAGGGCAGTGACCTGTTGATCGTATCTGAAAATGGAATGGGTAAGCGTACCAATATGGATGAATTTACCGTACAGAAACGTGGCGGTAAAGGCGTAAAGTGCTACAAGATCGTTGAAAAAACCGGTGATGTGGTAGGTGCCAAGGCTGTAAATGACGATAACGAAATTATGATGATAACCACAGAAGGAATTATCATACAGCTTCGTGTTCAGGATATCTCCACTTTGAGCAGAATCACATCAGGTGTAAAGCTGATCAATCTGGATGAGGGTGTTAAGGTTGCGCAGATTGCCAAGGTACGTGAGAAGCTTTCCAACGGAGACCATGAATTCGACAATCTTGAGGAAGCCATGGAAGAAGTAGCACAGGAAGCCGTTTCTGAGGACGAGGAAGAAGCAGAAGAAAATCTGATTTTCCCTACCGAAGAAAACGAAGAAGATGAATAAGTAGCGAATTGAGCACTTTTGTGTTGCAGATGATAATAATTTTGTGATATAACAAAGGTGCTCAATTAATGTATTAATAATTTTTGAAAAAGAGGGGCAGAAAAATGGAATCTTATAGTATTTTCAGAGATCTGGCTATTATTATAGTATTTGCCAAAGTATTTGGTATCATTGCAAGAAAATGTAAAGCACCACAGGTGGTAGGTGAGATCATTGCCGGTCTGTTGATCGGACCCAGTGTACTGGGGCTGGTACAGCAGTCGGATTTTCTGATCCAGATGGCAGAAATCGGTGTTATCCTGCTGATGTTCTCCGCCGGTCTGGAGACGAATCTGAAGGACCTGATGAAGACGGGATTTGTGGCATTTCTGATCGCATGTATGGGTGTATTTGTTCCTTTGGTAGGCGGAACTTTGTTATATATGGGATTTTACGGTGTGGCACCCTGGGGTTCTGAAAAATTCTATGAAGCCGTATTTATCGGTGTCATTATGACGGCTACCAGCGTAAGTATTACCGTGCAGTCTCTGAAAGAACTGGGAAAACTAAAAGGTAAAGTCGGTACAACGATCATGAGTGCCGCTATTATCGATGATGTCATTGGTATTATTGTCCTTACTTTTGTAATCGGATTTAAAAATCCGGATTCCAATCCCGGAAGTGTAGTAATTTCTACTCTTCTGTTCTTCCTGTTCGCAATTGGTGTCGGCTTTGTATTGTTCAAGGTATTTCAGCATCTGGATAACAAATATCCGCATACAAGACGTATTCCTATTTTAGGTCTGGCGCTCTGCTTTATTTTTGCTTATGTAGCGGAAGTATTCTTCGGTATTGCGGATATTACAGGTGCTTATGTAGCAGGTATTATTCTGTGCTCTATTCGGGATTCGGAATATATAGCCGAGAAGATGGATATCAATTCTTATATGATCTTTGGGCCGATTTTCTTCGCAAGTATCGGACTTAAGACCAGCTTTGATCATCTGAACGGGGAGTTTGTGTTATTTTCTATCGGATTCGTCGTTGTAGCATTACTGTGTAAGATCATCGGTTGTGGTCTGATGGCAAGAATCTGCAAATTCAAGGGACCGGATGCTCTGAAGATCGGTGTCGGTATGATGACCAGAGGTGAGGTTGCCCTGATCGTGGCACAGAAGGGACTGTCTGTGGGAATGATCGGATCCGAGTATTTTACCGCAGTCATTCTGCTGATCATCGTATCCAGTATTTCCACTCCTATCATGCTTAAGATTCTGTATACGAAGCATGCCGAGATTGATTAAAAAATATGGATCACATGGATCAGAAGCGTTTTGAAGAAGCTAAGAGAAAAATAATAGGCGTGGACCGTCAGAGACTGGGAATCGGAACTCTCTCAGAGAAGACGGTTCATGCTATTTTTAAGGATTATTATGAGCCGGATGAGGATCATCAGGAGATTCCCATAGAGAATTATGTGGCGGATATTTATAAGGATGGGGAGATCATCGAGATCCAGACGAGACAGTTCAACCGTATGCGGGGAAAGTTACAGGCGTTTTTACCTTTGTATCCGGTGACAATTGTCTATCCCATTCCTTATGAAAAATGGCTGATCTGGATCGATGAAGACAGCGGTGAACTGAGCAAAAAGAGAAAATCTCCAAAAAAGGGATCCCCTTATCAGGCATTCAAGGAACTATATAAGATTAAAATGTTCCTGAAGGATCCGAATATCCGGTTTAAATTTGTATTGGTGAATATGGAAGAATACCGGCTGTTAAACGGTTGGAGTCGTGACAAGAAAAAAGGATCCACGAGATATGACAGGATTCCTACGGATCTGATCGAAGAGGTGGAAATCAGACAGCCGGAGGATTATCTGCAATTTGTACCTTATGAACTGGAAGAACCATTTCACAGTAAGGATTTTGCGAAAGCAGCCCATATTCCTCTCTCACTGGCTCAGACGGTATTGAATATATTGTTTGAAATGGGGACAATAGAAAGGGTAGGAAAACAGGGAAACAGTTATTTATATCGTGTCATGGATATATAGATTATATAGATAAAAAAAGAGGATTAGGCCGTATGGCTTAATCCTCTTCGTCTTCCTGATGGGATTTCGGCAGGGAGAAGATAAATTCACTTCCAACGCCGGGAGTACTGATCACATTGATATGTTCATCGTGAGCATTGATAATCTCTTTTACAATGGAAAGACCCAGCCCGGTTCCCTTTTTATCTTTGCCGCGGGAAAGATCCGATTTATAAAATCTGTCCCAGATCAGCTTCAGATCTTCTTTCGGGATACCGATTCCTGTGTCTTTTACGGAGACAAACAATTTATTTTTCTTCTCCGAGGTCTCAATGTGGATCACAGAATCATGGTGGCTGAACTTAATGGCGTTATCCATGAGATTATAGAGTACCTGCTGGATCTTACCCATATCTGCATGGACATACATTTCATTGCCGGTCAGGATCATCTCAATAGCGATGGATTTGTTATGACAGGTGCCCTCAAAGGTACTTGCAGTATTACGGATCACTTGATTGATATCAAAATCTGTTTTATCTAAGAGCATTCCTTTGGTGTTCAGATTATTCAAAGTTAAAAGGCTGTTGGTGAGCTTCGTCAGTCGTTCTGTTTCATTCAATACGATAGTAATGTATTTTTCGTGCATTTCCGGTGGAATCGTGCCGTCCAGCATAGCCTCCAGATATCCCCTTATAGAGGTCAGGGGGGAACGGAAATCGTGGGATACATTGGCTACAAACTTTTTCTGATCATCTTCGGAACGGGCAATTTCGCTTGCCATATAGTTCAGACAGGAAGCAAGATAACCGATTTCATCCTCACTGTCCACCTGAAATTCATAATGCATATTACCGGCGGCATACTGCTCTGTGGCATGAGTGATCTTCCGCAGAGGAATATATACGATCTCGGTGAAAAAGATCAGAATGATCAGGGATAGCAGGAACAGGATTGCCAGGGTGATATAGGAAATATTCAGCAGGCTGTTACAGGATTTCTGAATATCATTCATATCGGTATGAATGACTACATAGCCTTTTACCTTGTAGTTGGAGGTAATGGGAGCAAATACAGTAAGTACATCTGAATCAAAATTACCGAAGAAATCACCAACAATGTAATAGGAGCCGCTGGTTACGGTCGAATCAAAATTCTCGATGACTACCACATTCTCCACATCTAAGGGACTATTGGTATCCAGTACCAGTCGTCCGGAGGGATTGATGATGCGAATCTCGGAATTCAGGTAGACCGCCAGGGAGTCCAGCTGCATTTTAACGGTCTCCAAAGTTGTTTCACTGGTGTACAATCCGCCGGCATAGGTTCCGGCGATCAGGGTTGCTTCGGAATAGAGACTTTCTGCCTTTTCCCGGATCAGATGTTCTTTGGTCATATTGGGAACAAAAGTTGTAACAATGATGAAACCAAATACACCAAAAATAAAATATGCGAGTATAAATTTTAGATAAAGTGTTTTTTTCATAACAAATCCTGCTTTTGGTATGACCTAATTACGTACTTCGAATTTATAGCCGATGCCCCAGATGGTGCTGATCTTCCAGTTGGCATGATCCTTGATTTTCTCGCGGAGACGCTTGATATGCACATCCACGGTACGGGTATCACCGATATATTCATAGCCCCAGATCTGATCCAGAAGCTGTTCTCTGGTGAATACATGATTCGGTGAGGATGCTAAAAAGTAGAGAAGCTCCAGTTCTTTCGGCGGCATTTCCACAGTGTGTCCCATATAGATGACGGAATAATTGGTCAGATTAATGGTCAGATCCGTATATTCCACACACTTGTCGTTGGGATTTTCTGTGGGGGCATTGGAGGGTTTGTAACGTCTGAGGACTGCTTTGGCGCGTGCCACCAGTTCCTTGGAGTCAAAAGGTTTTTCCATATAATCATCCGCACCCAGCTCCAGTCCCAATACCTTGTCGAAGACTTCACCTTTTGCGGAAAGCATGATGATGGGAACGGAGTATTGTGCTCTAACCTCTCTGCACACCTGATAACCATCAATTCCGGGAAGCATCAGATCCAACAGAATCAGATTCGGAGCAAAGGTCTCCATAGCCGGCATCACGGATTCTCCGTCATTGACGATCATGGTATCAAAACATTCCTTCGTCAGATATAGGGAGATCAGTTCCGCAATATTATTATCATCATCTACAATGAGAATTTTCTGTTTACTTACCATGTAGTATAGGCCTCCTGTCAGTTATTATTTAAAAGTAACAATGGTTACGCCGGCATCACCTTCACCGTATTCACCCAACCGGTATTCTTTGACGTATTTCAGACGTTTTAAGTGAGACTGTACAGCACTGCGCAGAGCACCGGTGCCTTTTCCGTGCACGACTCTCACACTGGGGAGATGAGCCAGATAAGCGTCATCCAGGTATTTATCCAGTTTTGCAATGGCTTCATCTACCGTACATCCCAGAAGGTTGATCTCGGAGGACACGGAGAAGGATTTGGACATTTTCAACTTGCCGGTGTTGGTACGCTGCAGGGCAGGTGCTGTAATAGTCTCTTCTTTTACCGGTACGAGATCATTAACATTCGTCTGCATTCTCATAATTCCGCATTGTACGAAGAGGTTGCCCCTGGCATCCGGCAGAGTGTTTACGATTCCCTTGAGATTCATGGAAATGATCTTCACGGAATCTCCTTTTTTAAGCTTCTTCGGATCCACAGTCTTCTGACCAGCAGGTTTCTTTTGTGTATTACCAAGGGCCAGTTTTCCGTTCTTTTCATTGATCTTGTCACGGACCTTCTGTCTCTTTTTCTCCAGCTCCTTGATGTCTGCAGAAGCACCTGCTTTATTGAAATCACGGATGGTTTCGTCAGCTACATCCTTTGCTTCCTGTAGAATGGCTCTTGCCTTTTCATTAGCATCGCGGAGAATTTTGTCTTTTGCCTGGTCGATTTTTTCGTTTTTCTTCTGTAACTGTTCCTGTAAGGTACGGATCCGTTCTTTGTACTCCGCAATCTCCTGCTGTTCTTTTTCAATGGTCACGCGGCTCTGTTCCAGATCGGCGATGACATCTTCAAAGCTTTCGTCCTCTTTGCTGATCTGCTCTTTTGCAGCATGGATGATCTCGTCGGACAGTCCGAGTTTGGAAGAAATGGCGAAAGCATTACTTTTACCGGGAATACCGATGAGCAGACGGTAGGTGGGGCGAAGGGTCTCCACATCAAATTCACAGCAGGCATTTTCTACAAAATTCGTGGAAAGTGCGTAGATTTTCAGCTCACTATAATGCGTGGTAGCCATGGTGCGGATGCCGCGGTCATGCAGATAATTTAAGATAGCAATTGCCAGAGCGGCACCCTCCGTAGGATCTGTTCCGGCACCGAGTTCATCAAATAAACACAGGGAATCCGCATCTGCGTGCTGCAAAATGTGGACAACTCTGGTCATATGAGAAGAGAATGTGGACAAACTTTGCTCAATACTCTGTTCATCTCCGATATCTGCGTATACTTCCGAAAAAATAGACAGTTCGGAACGATCCAGTGCCGGAATATGCAGTCCCGCCTGCCCCATCAGGGTAAACAGTCCCACCGTCTTCAGAGACACGGTCTTACCACCGGTATTGGGACCGGTGATCACCAACAGGTCAAAATCTTTACCCAGACGGACATCAATGGGAACCGCCTTTTTCTTATCTAACAGTGGATGACGGCCCTTACGGATCTGGATATAATGCTCAGTGTTGAAAATAGGCTCTGTGGCATTCTGTTCCATGGCGAGTTTTGCCTTGGCAAAAATAAAGTCCAGCGTAGTCATGATCTTCTGATCTGCGGCAAGCTCTGAGGTATGAACAGCAGCCTGGCTGCTCAGATCACCCAGAATAACTTCAATCTCCTCCTGCTCCTGCAGATCCAGTTCTTTTAACTGGTTGTTCAGGTTCACGACAGCAGCCGGCTCGATGAAAAAGGTGGAACCGGTGGAGGACTGGTCATGCACCATACCGCTCACCTGGCTCTTATATTCAGCCTTTACGGGGATACAGTAGCGGTTATCACGCATGGTAATGACTGCATCCTGCAAAAAGGTACGGTAAGCGCCGTTTACCATGGAAGTCAGTTGGCTATGGATTTTTTCATTGGTAGACAGCTTGGAGCGGCGGATACTTTTTAAACGGGGGCTGGCATCATCTGCCATCTCCTCTTCCGACAGAATGCAGCGGTTGATCTCATTAGCAAGCTGTGTCATAGGGGTAAGTCCCTCAAAGTAGGCATCCAGGCTGTCATTTGGCAGGTCTTCCCGTTCTTTTTTTCCATAGGTTTTGATCCGGCTGACATTATCCAAAAAGGATGCCAGCTTCAACAATTCGGACATAGACAGAGAGCTGCCGATTTCCAGAGAACGGATGGAAAAACCTAAGTCTCTGTTACTTCCAAAGGAGGTGCTGCCGATGCGGAAGAGACGGGCTAAAGCGTCTTTTGTCTCCCTCTGTGCGATTCTGATAGCAGATAGATCGGTGGAAGGCACCAGATCGCGGCAAAGATTTTTACCGGGCTCGGAGTCGGCCTTCTCCGTGAGGAGGTCGATGATCTTATTATATTCTAAAGTAGTAAGTACTTTTGCGTTCATGTGGGGCTCCTTAATATTATTGAAAATACGCAGTACAAGCTCGAAAATGCTTCGCATTTCCTCGTTGTCGGACTATATAATAACACGATTTCTACGTGCTGCGCACTCTCGAAATCGTTACATCCATTCGCAATCCGGACTATCGTCCTTCTTGCTCATGTCTGTTTGCTCCTCTCATAGGGACAATGCCTTGCCTGCAAGCAGTCATGCATGGTTCCTATGGATGAGCTTATTATATCTCATTATACCATTCAGTTGCGTTTTTGGGTACAGTTTTGTATAATTGAGATATTAGAGTCCTAAGAAAAAGCCGGTGTATCTGTAGGCAGCAGAGGAGGCATATTTATGGCGGATTCGCAAGAAAATAAGCAGAAGGAACAAAATGACGTTTCTGAGAAAAATTTTATGATAGAAAAGATCAAGGAACGTCCGGTAAATAAGAAAAAACTGTTGCGCAGGACTTTGATCACGGTTTCCATGGCGGTGATCTTCGGTCTGGTGGCCTGTTTCACTTTCTTGGTTTTGGAACCGGTGATCAGTAATTGGTTGTACCCGGAAGAGGAACCACAGGTGGTGGTATTCCCCGAAGATCAGGATGAGATGTCTCCGGAGCAGATGTTGGCAGAGAATATGCAGCAGGAGAATCAGAACAGTCAGTCCTCTTCTGTTCCTGGTGAGGTTATGGAACAGGAGCAGATCCGGGAATTGTTATCCGGAATCATATTGGATCTGGATAATTACAAACAGATTTACAGTGCTCTTACCCAGTATGTGGCAGAAATGAACCGTTCCATGGTTACTGTGACAGGAGTGTCATCCGGTGTGGACTGGTTCAATAATGTAAATGAGAGCAAGAACCAGTCATCCGGTGTGATCATAGCACAAAATGGCAAGCAATTACTGATTTTAACCGATTATTCTCCGGTAAAACAAGCAGATGACATTATTGTCACATTCAACGAGGGCACCCAGGCAGATGCATCTTTGAAGGAAAAAGATGAGACTACAGGTCTGGCGGTGATTGCCGTAGAGCTGGATACTCTGAATAAAGATTTTCTGAAGAATGATATTACGATCGCTACTTTTGGATCTTCTAATATCAAAGATATTGCCGGACTTCCGGTGGTGGCTTTGGGGCGTCCTATGGGTACTAACGGCTCATTGGGATATGGCATCATTACATCTTCTGCCAGTGAGTCGGCGGCATCGGATACCACTTATCGGATTCTGCAGACGAATATTGTAGGCAGTCAGAATGCAGGCGGCGTATTATTCAATCTTCAGGGACAGGTCATTGGTATCATTACCAATGGCAAATCTGCCACAGATATGAAAAATATGGTTTGTGCTTACGGTATTACGGAATTGAAGCGTCATATCGAGAAAATGTCGAATGGAGAAAAATTCGCCTATCTGGGTCTTAAGGGTGTGGATGTCACAGAGGAAGCTAACAGCGAACTTGGGGTTCCTTACGGAGCTTATATTAAAGAGGTAGAAATGGACTCTCCTGCAATGCTGGCGGGAATCCAGCAGGGAGATGTCATCACGGGATTCGGTGAGCGCGTGATCATCAGCTTTGACGAGTATACGAACTCTCTGCTCAGTATGAAACCGGGAGATAGTGTAGAACTGACGATTATGCGGCAGTCACAGCAGGAATATAAAGAGATGAAATTCGACATCACATTAACGGTGTTGAAATAGATTGACAGAAAGGTTTGGACAACAATATGAAATTTATTAAAGAGTTAAAAGAAGGCGACAGAGTATTTGATATTTATCTGTGCAAACATAAACAGGAGGCTGTTACCAAGAACGGTAAACCCTATGAAAGTGTGATTTTACAGGATAAGACCGGAACTATCGACGCCAAGGTATGGGAGCCGAACAATCCGGGCATCGGTGATTATGATGATCTGGATTACATAGAGGTATACGGTGATGTGACAAATTTCCAGGGGCAGCTTCAGATCAGCGTGAAGCGTATCCGTGTCTGCCATGAAGGAGAATATAATCCTTCCGATTATCTGCCGGTGAGCTCCAAAGGCATCGACACTATGTACAATGAATTAAAGACTCTGATCGGAAGCATTAAGAACACCTATCTGCATCAGCTGTTGCAGGATCTGTTTATAGACGATGCTGATTTTGCAAAGAAATTCTGCAACTCTTCTGCAGCCAAGACGGTACATCACGGTTTTGCAGGCGGACTGTTGGAGCACACTCTAAGCGTTACCAAGCTGTGTGACTACTACTGCTCTGCTTATCCTATTTTACAGAGAGATCTGCTTCTGACAGCCGCTATGTGCCATGATATCGGAAAAGTAAAAGAGATTTCTGCATTTCCGGTGAATGATTATACCGATGACGGTCAGTTATTGGGACATATCGTGATGGGCGCACAGATGGTTGGGGAACGTGCCGCTAAGATCGACGGATTCCCTCACAATCTGTTGGCAGAATTACAGCATTGTATTTTGGCACATCACGGCAAGCTGGAATACGGTTCTCCCAAGGTGCCGGCACTGATCGAGGCGGTGGCTCTGAATTATGCGGATGATACGGATGCCAAAATGGAGACCTTTAAGGAAATTCTGGAAAATAACAGTGAAAACAGTGGCTGGCTGGGTTACAACAGATTGTTTGAATCCAATCTGCGCGCTACCAAAATGGAATAAATAACAGAATAAATACTACAAATTCTATGAACAGACAGGAAAGAGAGGAAACATATGGAAATCAGTGCATGTGTAAAATATGTGGGTGTAAACGATCATCAGGTAGATCTGTTTGAGGGACAGTATAAGGTTCCGAACGGAATGTCTTACAATTCCTATGTGATCCTGGATGACAAAATTGCCATTATGGACACAGTGGATGGCTTTTTCACCGAAGAATGGCTGAATAATGTGGAACAGGTTCTTGATGGGAAAATGCCCGATTATCTTGTTATACAGCATATGGAACCGGATCATTCCGCCAGTATTCCGGCTTTTCTGAAAAAATATCCCAAAGTCACAGTGGTATCCACAGCTAAGGGATTTCAGTTCATGGAACAGTTTTTCCCGGAGTTTTTCGCCGAACAGGGACTACCCGCGGAACAACGCATTGTTGCGGCGAATGATGGCGTCCTGGAGCTTGGACAGCACAGCCTGCATTTTGTCTATGCTCCCATGGTGCATTGGCCGGAGGTTATGATGACTTATGAAGCAACCGAGAAAATACTGTTTGCTGCAGATGGTTTCGGTAAATTCGGTGCTTTGGACGTAGAGGAAGAATGGACCGATGAGGCGCGGCGTTACTATATCGGCATCGTCGGAAAATACGGTCCACAGGTGCAGGCTGTTCTGAAAAAAGCGGCAGGACTGGACATTCAGACCATCTGCTCTCTTCACGGTCCGGTACTTAAGGAGAATCTGGGATTCTATCTGGAAAAATATGATAAGTGGTCTTCTTATCAGCCGGAAGAATCCGGAGTGGTGATTGCCTATGCTTCTGTCTACGGCAATACCAGAAATGCTGCAGAATACCTCGCGGATGTTTTGCACGAAAAAGGACAGAAAACAGTACTATATGATCTGTCAAGATGCGATAAGGCAAAAGCTGTTGCCGATGCTTTCCGTTATGACAGACTGGTGCTGGCGGGTATTACTTATAATGGAGACCTTTTCCCCTGCATGCGCAGTTTTATCGAAGGTCTGACCGAGCGTAATTACCAGAATCGTAAGGTGGCAATCATTGAGAACGGCACCTGGGCACCCATGGCAGGCAAACTGATCCTTGGAATGTTTGAAAAAAGCAAGAATCTGACATTTACGGAGACTACAGTTAGCATCAAGTCTGCCATGAATGAGCAGAACAAGGGCGAGATCGGAAAACTCGCTGAGGAACTTTGCTGAGAAAATTTTTCACACGCAAACAAGAGCCTGCGTAAGCTTTTTTAGAATATGGCACTAAAGTACAAAAAAGTTTGCAGGTTACGGAAAGGCATAAGGATATTTATGGAATTTAAAAAGAACGATCGTGTAACGGTAACCATAGAGGATATGGGAAGTGACGGAGAAGGAATCGGTAAAGTAGACGGTTTTACCCTCTTTATCAAAGATGCCGTTATCGGCGATCAGGTGGAAGCCAAGATCATAAAAAGTAAAAAGCACTATGCTTATGCCAGATTAGAGAAGGTGTTACAGCCTTCTCCTTTTCGTGTGGAACCGAAATGTGCATACCACAGACAGTGCGGCGGCTGTCAGCTGCAGGCACTCTCCTACTCCGAGCAGCTGCATTTCAAGGAACAGAAGATCCGCAATAATCTGATCCGGATCGGTGGGTTTGATGCGGAATACATTGATGAACGCATGCAGCCTATTGTAGGCATGGAGGAACCCTTCCACTATCGTAATAAAGCGCAGTACCCCATAGGAACTGATAGAGACGGTAATGTCATCACCGGTTTCTATGCCGGACGCACCCATACAATTATCGCCAATACAGACTGCGCTCTCGGTGCTTCCGAGAATCAGCAGATCCTCGAAACCATACTCTCCTATATGCGGAAAAACAAAGTGACTGCCTATGACGAAGTCACAGGAAAAGGCTTGGTACGTCATGTATTGATCCGGAAAGGATTCACCAGTGGACAGTTGATGGTATGTCTGGTCATTAATAAGAAAATGACAAAAATGTCATACTCTACTGCCGGAGTACAGAAGAATACGAATGAGTTTTTACCAAATCAGGGAGAATTACTGGCTGCACTGGCAGAAATCCAAGGTATGACAAGTGTGTCAGTCAGCATCAATACCGAGAAAACCAATGTGATCATGGGTACCGAGATCCATAACCTCTGGGGTGAGAGCACCATTGAGGATACGATCCACGTAAGAGACATGCAGAAAGAAAATTACCCTTATACCGGGGATGCATTAACCTTCAAGATCTCTCCCCTCTCCTTCTATCAGGTAAATCCCGTACAGACTGAAAAACTCTATAGCCTGGCACTGGAATATGCGGGACTGACCGGAAAAGAGACCGTTTGGGATCTCTACTGTGGTATCGGAACCATCTCTCTCTTCCTGGCGGGTAAAGCCAAAAAGGTGTGCGGCGTGGAGATCATCCCCCAGGCCATCGACGATGCCAGAGAGAATGCAAAGAGAAATCATATTGAAAATGCTGAGTTTTTCGTGGGCAAAGCAGAGGAAGTCCTGCCGGAATTCTACAAAAAGGCAACCACAGAAGCATCTTCCGATGAAATGCTCCATCCGGATGTCATTGTCGTAGATCCACCCCGAAAAGGCTGTGATGATGCCTGCTTAAACACCATGCTCCGCATGCAGCCCGAACGCATCGTATACGTCAGCTGCGACTCCGCCACCCTTGCCAGAGACCTGAAGATCCTCTGTGATGGTGGATATGAGATCCGCAAGGTCCGGGGCGTGGACCAGTTTGGAATGACGGTGCATGTGGAGACTGTTGTTCTGCTGTCCACACAAAAAGCCAATAGACATATCGACATTGAAATTACTACAGATGAGCTAGATTTGACATGTGCAGAGGCAAAAGCTACTTATGAGCAGATAAAAGCATATGTGAAAGAAAATTTTGGGATGAATGTAAGTAATCTTTATATAGCTCAGGTAAAAAGAGAATTTGGCATTGTTGAAAGAATAAATTATAATATAGGTGCAGAAGGTCATAAAGTTCCACAGGTAACTGAGGAAAAGAGAAAAGCGATAATGGATGCATTAAGTCATTTTAAGATGATTTAGGAGGGCACAAAATGAAAAGAAAAACTATTTTAGCCTTAATAACAGTATGTATTTTATCTTTTGCTTCCTGTGGCAAGCAGGAAACCACAGCTACCACAGAATCTATTGCGGAATCCACCCAAGTAGAAACCATAGTTACAGAGGAATCCAAAGTCGAACTATTACCATGGCTTCAATTAAGTAGTTTAGAAACACATCCAGAACTTCGTTCAGCATTTGAAGAGTACGTAGGCGTAACAGGAACCACAGGCAACAAAGAAGGAACATTATATTACAATCCAAAAACACAAGAAGCAGACCAAAATGTTACCTTATATATGGCAACAAAGAACTCTGCAATTTCTAGCTACTTTGCAAATATAGATGCAATGACAAAGTTAGGAGAGATAGCAACAGAGAATTACACAGACATTGAGGCAGATGATATCAATGCTCCATATGCAACAATCAACGCTTACTTTGAACTCTTACCAGACCAAGAGGATGGGCAGTTTGATGGCGATGCCACCATTTCAAGGGCACAAGCAATGGCATTATTAATGAGAGCAACCACACCAGTCAACGACCAACAGGCACCAGAAGCTGACAAAGACTTCACATCAAAAGTAGGAGAATCACAGTACACCAACTTTGCAGCACCAATGAACGAATACAGTTACATCAATACAGATAATGGTTTAACAGAGCAATCCTTTAATGGTACAATGACAAAGGGAGAATTTATAGCATTAGTTACTAATTACATTCGTGCTGATTATGTAGCAACATTGAAAGAATCAGGATACACAGACTTATATTCAGATACATCAGATATAACAATTTCAACAGTATCCGATGCAGGAGACATCAAGTATAGTGAAGCAATCTCTGATGCAAGCAAAGGTGTACCAACAAACCTTTACGAAACATTCAAATTAGCAATCAAGAATGGATATCTTGCAGAAGCAGACTTAGAGGATTGGGATTCAGCATTAACAAAAGCAGATGCAGTTAGCTTGTTTATCACCATGGCAACCAATTACACAAGCAATGTAGGTAATACACTTTATTCACAGTATCAGACACCAACCACAGACACTACATCCGAAACATTAAGCGAGAGTGCAGAAATCACCAATTCAAAATGGGCAGACATCAATGGTGCATGGGATGCAGTTCATCAATTTACATTGTATGCAAGGGAGCAAGGTGCAGATTACACAGACGGTTGGTGCTGGTGCTATGACCATGGCAAGGGAGCAGGAGACCAACCATCTTATGCAGTCTATATGAAAGAGGGAGATCCATTGTATGGGACTGTTTATCATGTAGGAGATTACCTTCCGGATGGAACACAATTTAGTGGTACCAATGATGAATGGGAAGCTTTCATCAAACAAGATTTTGAAAAGTTATTAACAGAGGATGGAAGTGTATCATTTAAAGACCCAGAAACAGGTAGAACGATAATCGGTACACAAGAGGAAATAGATGCATACAAAGCATCAAAAGGATACAACTAAGATAGATAGAAATAAAAGTTTATCATGAAAAAATGCACCAAAGATAAGCAAGGGTGCATTTTTTCATGCCCTTTTTTAAAGTAAGAATAAAATTTATTTTTCATCAAAATAAGGAGGAGCAACATGGAAAAGTCAATCCCAAGCAATTCAAAAATAAAGTACTTCTTGCTAAGTATTTTATTTATGATATTGTTTATATTTACAGCACTAAAATTTTCATCACCACTCACAGCCTATGCCGATACGACAACAACTATCGGTCAAACAATGAATCTTGATTCATATAGTGCAAATGAGGATGACGAATCTACAAATGAACAAGCAGGCTACTTATACTGGGCTGCATCTTCAAGACGATGTGGAGTTATGTTTTATGTAGTAGACGAAAATGGTGTAGTTCAAACCAATGGTTTAATAATGGACAAAGCAGGACAGGAAGAGTTTGGAAGATACACAGATGTAGCACTAGGTAAAACACCAGGCATCAGAGGAGCAGACGCAACAGGTAAGAGAGTTGGTGGTGCAATTTTAGGCGCTGGTGTAGGTAGTGCTACAACAGATATTTATTGGAGAGATAACATATCCCCAGTAGCATATTCAGGAGGTTGGCAAGCAAATGGATCAAACTCCATGACATACCTCATGGAGGATTCAGGGTTTACAAAGCTTATTAAGGGAAAAAGTCTTGATTTACCAAACTGGGCATATTTTGTTTGTATAAGTGGTGGAGGTATAAGTGCTCTTGAACAATTAGCAAAACCAGATACACATTGGAGTGTCATAGTAGAGCCAGTATCAGTCAACTATATGTATACCAACAACACATTTACAAATGATACAGAAGATGCAACAGGTATGCCATGGACAGCAGGCAGTCCAATGCCAGTAGGAGCAACAAATGAAAATGGATGGTCACCGATTGCATATATAGGTACAGGTTACAGATTGATAGATGTATCCAATAATGCTGCTGGACAAGAAGGTGGTGGAAGATACACTTATAAATTGTATAACAAGCAGTTACCATTCAGCTTATGCTTATCAGAAGATATTGAAGTAGCATCTTATGCTGGTGGAATGACAGGAGCTAAAACTAAATATACAGGTTTAACAAGTTCAGTATATAGAATAGGTTCAGCAAGAGAACTTGGAAGCGAAGGCATTGCAATGGCATCAATCGACATCACAGGCTTTCAAATTCCCCCAATCCACACCTATGATGAATCCAAAGGCACCCCAGGCAACACCGAAACCCCATCCCCAGACAAAGCTACCGATGGCGACTGTACCATCAAAAAGCTCTATTACACCCAAGAGTTATCCTCAGATGGCACCATACTCACAGAAGCAAAAGATTATCACCCATACACTCAAACCAGCACCACAGCCTATATTTCCATAGACACCGAGTCAGAGTATGAAATCGAAGGCTGGAAAACATCCACCACCAATACCACATTAAATACAAAGGAGCAGTTTAACAGTATCACCCCAACCCACAAAGGTACCTCCTCCCAAGAAATCCTCCTCGACCAAGATAATGGAGAAAAATACCTCTACATCCTTTACAAAAAAATAGAAGTCAATCCAAATCCACCACAACCTTATGACTTCCAGCTCCAGCAATCCCAAAATAGCGCCCATGCACGGACAGACGCAGGCGTTCTGGAGCGCAGACAAGCGGAACGGACGTGAAGCGGTCGAGAACAGGACGGCGTAGCGTCCGAGTGCCACGGCGCACTCCCCCAGAGGGGGAGGTGCTGGTCTAGTATTACCCAGCACTTCTGTGTTCTGTGTTATCCCCTCAATCCCCACTGTTTACAGGCTTTCCCAACTTCATACTCATTCACTTCCCCTTGTGTTCGTGTTGAAAAGCATGAACACTTTTTTGTTTCCCCATTTTTTCCACTTTTTCCTGAAAGAATAAATATATGGAATAGATTATGCTTGTATCATCAATTGATATGAACCTTGACAATTTAATATGGAACTATTAATCAAGCATAATTTGGAGGTAAAAAAGATGAGCAAAGAGGAACTCAAAAAAATTGTGGAAGGAAAAACCGCTGAGGAACAAGAAATGATTCTCAGTCTGTTGGGTGAAGAAAAACTATTAGCCATGTATGGTGAACAGTTTATGTTGGAAACATTTGCAGAAGCAAATAATGCAAGATTTGCGCAAAAAATCATGCAACGAACTGGTTGTAAAAATGTATTTGTAAAAACTGTATTTGACAAGGGTCAAGCTTACCACATCACAAAGATTGAGAAAAATAGCTAACTAAATCAGTAATTATCTGGGGGATGAAATACTCCCCCAAAAATATAAAGGAAACCTGAAATCAATATCTTAAATGAAATGCTATCATAACATTATCAAAAAAATCAGGAGGATTTAAAAATGAAAAATAATCAGAAGAAGTATACTTGTTGCTTATGTGGAGGAAAATTCGAGGGATATGGAAATAATCCTTATCCATTGGCAGGGAGAAGGTGTTGCAATGCATGTGATTGCAATTATGTTGTCCCAGTTAGGGAATTAATGCTTGATTTAGATAAAGAATATCAATTAGATGAAACTCCATATGATAGACTGAAACGATTGTTAAAAGAATATGGCTTCTAAAAAGTAACTGTCTGGGGGATGAAAAATCCCCCAAAAACACCCTGATTTTCTGAAAGTAATATATATGGTTGAGTGATAGACTAACATCATCAGCTGATACATAAAATAAAAGCTGTCCTACCGGCAAGACGGGAGAAGGAGAAAAAAATATGAAGTTAGAAAGTACAAAGAAAATAATTAATGGTGATGTGTATAATATCGAGGAAGCAGAGAAAATCGCAGTCGGAACAAATCTGGCACTCGATGGTGAAGCTTCTATAGATGAACTTAGATATTATGCTGAAACCAGAGGTGAGTTTGTCGCTGAAATACTCTACAAAACAGCAAATGGCTACTACCTCATATATAGTATCGGTGGAAATCGTAGTCACTATGCAGAGGAGTATGTAACTGGAATGGGAGCCGGAAGCGACATTCGGCTTGTTGATAAAAAAAATATTGTTTCTTGGATGGAACAATATAATCTCGTGGATGATTTTCAAAAATTTATGAGAAAATAGCCAGCTGTATGGTATCATAATAACATGAGTTGTGGTACTCAGGTATTCGTAGGCTTCATACAATTAAGACTGGGACGCCCGTAGTGCTCAGCGCCGTTTCATGCGACTTGCGCTATCGTCCCAGCCTTAATCTCAATGATTAAGTGCTATACCACCAAGGAAGCAAGCGAATAGCAATTTACAGAATAAGGAGAAGAATATGAAAAAACAGGAAAAGAGACATATAGAAGGTTATCATCAAGAAATAGATTTATCTAAAGATGAGAAAAGAAAAACAATAGCAGTCAATTTATTTATTATCCGTGAAATATTCAATCTTATTAAAGATAAGAGAATTAGCAACTCAGATTTTTATTCATATATATTTGATATGGATAAATCAAGTTCAGAAATGACTATGACCTCTATTGTGAATACAGGTTATGGAAATGTAGAAAAGTTTGCAAAAAAACTTATCGAATATGGTCTTTCAGAGGAATATTTTTCAAAAAATAATCCAGAATATATCCAAGCTCCTGATGAAGTCGTTAACCTTTATGCTGAATACTTTGATTTAGAAAATAAACTTATCGAAGACCCTTACGGAAAAGAAAAGAAAACAGGAAAATTTGATATTAACAAATTATCACCAGAGGAACGAAAGAAAGAAGAACAGCGTGATAAAATTCGTGATGATAATAGAGACCATAAAAAATACATGAAAACTACTTTGCTCGAAAATATTTTTTTGATTAAAAATAAAGATGATTCTCTTGTGATTGATTGTTTACGTAATGTGATTCTCGATTATCTAGAAATAAATACAAAAACTGTTCCAGAATTATATGATATATCGGCTCATATTGTAGATACTACTCCTACAGCTTATCTATCACAAAAACAAATACAACAATATTATGCTAACACAGCATCAGATTTTATCAAATACAATATTGCTGATTTGTCAGGTAAAATTTCTGCCCGAAAAATATATGGGAAAAAAAACAATGGCTTTACATTTTATCTAATCAGAGAATCCTATCAAATATTATCACAAATAGATGCGGACAGACCTGATGCTCTTGATAAATTCTATAATTATCTTGAATTATCAGAGAAAGACTATAAATTAATGATAGATACTAATGTTGCACCAAATAAAAAAATGGCTGACCTTTTAATACCATTCAAATATCCTGCATCATTATTTAGAGGTGATGTAGCTACTGAATTTGATATAAGTGATGATATAAAAAATTACTACAAAGATTATTATTGTAATGGTGATTATGATTTATTTAATAATGCTCTTACAGTTTATCTCTGTTATAAGATATCATCTGACAACATCGGATTAGTAATGCCTACTCTTGCATTGATTAACTATCTCTATCCAGAAAATTAGTGCTCCCCAAAAACAATCTCGTTTCCTCATATAGCTAATCCCCATCCCGTGTAAAATGTATTTATAAGGAATGGGGATTTTTGATTTTCAGGAAATGATGTCTCCCCAATAATAATCAACTTTCCTGAAAGACTCAAACTCTCCTGCCCCTTATAATAAAGATAAGATAAATCAAATTGCGCAAGAAAATTTGTCTTTGAAAATTATTGAAAAAGCAAAAGGAGAAAAAAACAATGAAACTAAGAAACGTAAGACTTGTATTAGGCAATGTTGCCAGAACCACAAACGCTAAGAGTATGCCCGTAAACTCAGTCGGTACAACCTATGAGACCGATGAAAATGGAAACCGCACTGAAACAGTCACCGGCTATACCATTACCTGTAGTGCATACAGAGGGGATGAATTAAAAGTTAAATTCCCTGTTGGAGTCGCAGATAAGATTGAGGAACTGAAAACCCAGTTGGAAAATGATATTGAAATTGAAATATCATTCACAGGACTGAAACTAACTCCATACGCTCTAAAAACCAAGAGTGGAGAGGTAATCTCCGGCGTATCCGCAAAAGCCGATGACTTCTCTGTGGTATCCTCAAAACTGGATGAACTTATGCTGGATGATGTAGAAATCTAAATCCGGCACAAATACCAACGTGGGAGGACAAGCAACCGTCCTCCCATAATGGAGGGGAGCACAATGAAAATAAAATTATTACAGTTCAACGTTGTGGCATCTGAACTGATTGCATTTGCCGTATCTGTTACGCATTACTGCAAGCGTGAAACAGGATTACCTGAAACAATGGTGGTTAAAATTGCTGTTGATAGAAATAAAATTCCAACAGGTGTCTTAGACATTCCTATATACCTACCAGCCGGTCACAATTACAAGTCTTCTGCACATTATGAAATGTTGGACTTGTTCAAACGTGGTGACCCTTTTGTGCCTGTGCGGTTTGAAAACCTCGAACTGCATGTATCACAGGCTGGAAATTATTATGGATTGGCACAGAGTTTTTCAGTTGAAAAACGCCCCACTGACTACTTGGAAGAGGAGGATATCATATGAAACTACAAAAAAATTCAAAGAAATACCTGATTATCTTATACGCAATCTGGGAGTTATTTACTTATTATGCAAGACTGTTCAAGCTGGATGTGCCCTCAGATGCTACCAAACTGCCTGTAAAACTGTCTGTTGATGAGGATAATGTTACGCACTTAATCATTGAAATGCCCAGTTCCAGAATCCCAGACCCATATTATACCGGCGATAGCATGAAAACCATCTTCAATGAATATCTGAATATCGTGCTCCTGCCATCCCAAAAAGAGCTTAGTCCGTTTGCTGGTGGTAATTCTGTCTATGATATCATTGATTGCATTTATGTATATCAGGCGCATGTTCTGACTACAGGATATACCTACATTGATATTATCTATGTCGATAATATGCAGGCATTCCGCATGGTTAAAAATGATAGAAAAATTATGGAAATATAGGAGGAACAGAAAATGGAAAATCAGAACCTGCCTAAGGTTCTGGGGGAGAGCATTAAAAACTGGCTCTCCTCTGAAAACCAAAAATGGCATGAACAACAGAAGCAGTTAAGATTGCAACAGCAGGAACAGGTAGCTTGTATGGGACAGATATATATTCAGGAAGCACTTGGACAGGTTCTTCATGCTACAAGCATTCTGCCTGAATTATGTTCTATAGAAAATTGCACTGATTTAGTCCCCAGCGGATATACCATAGATGAGGTTTCCTTATATTCTTACCGCTGGTTAAAGAAAACCCCTGAAAGAATTTCCACTACCATGTTAGAAATTGCCCGTCAGAAAATAAATTCAGCGATTGATATAGAAACACGCAGAATGAACATAGTATATCAAAGCCTGTTTGATTATGAAAAAATGATGTTCATACAGCAGTATCCAGCATTCTACACCGGCTTTCATGTGGTAAGTATCAAGGATGCAGGAACAGATGTGATAATCTCAGCAGCATATGATTAATGTATGGGCGCTCATTTATGTGGGCGCTCTGCTTTTCCCCAAAAAATTGGCGTTTTGCTGAATTATTGCTTTCCTGAAATTTTGTATACTCCATTTGTAACAACGAAAAAGCAACCGTCTATATGGAGGTGATATTGATGGATAAGAAAAAGAACTCACGAAGCCGAAAGTACATGCTCACAATTAACAATCCTGCTGAGCATGAGGAAAGCCACAGCAACATTAAAAAGAAGCTGTGCAAGTATCAGGTTGACTATATTGCTATGTGTGATGAAACAGGCAGTCAGGGAACATATCACACGCATGTGTATGTGAAATACCATAATGCGATTCAATTTCTGACAATAAAAAGTATGTTTCCAAGTGCAAATATAGCCACTGCTCTGGGTACATCTATTCAGAACCGAGATTATCTCCTGAAATCCGCACCGGAGCATCACAAAAAAGAGGATGGCACTTATAAGTATAAGGATTCATCTGGAAAGGTACATACTGGTACTAACCATAGTGACACATTCGAGGAAATAGGAGACTGTCCACAAGAGGAGCAAGGCAGACGTTCCGATTTGGAATATATGTACAGTCTTGTAAAAGATGGACTGACCGATTCTGAAATAATCGAACTCATTCCAGAAACAGCAATCAAGCACATTGACAAAATAAATAAGCTCCGTCTTGCTTATCTGGTTGACAAGTTCAAGGGGCAACGCAGGCTTGATCTGAAAGTCAACTATATCACAGGTAGTACAGGGCTTGGAAAATCAAGGGATATTCTCGATGAATATGGTGATGAAAATGTTTATCGGGTTACTGATTATCAACATCCGTTTGACAGTTACCAGTGCCAGCCGGTTCTGGTGCTGGAAGAGTATAGGAGCTCACTAAGACTGCAAGACATGCTCAATTATTTGGACATATATCCTGTGATTTTGCCTGCTCGTTATACACCAAAAATCTGCTGCGCAACAACTATCTATGTGGTATCAAACTGGACTTTTGAAATGCAGTACGCAGAAATACAAAAAGACCCAGAACAAAAATCCTCTTATGAAGCATGGATTCGGCGATTCAATGGCTATGTAAAAGAATACACAGAAAATGGTATCATTACATACCCAACAATGCAGGACTATTTACAACGCTTTAAGAAAATACCTGATGGAATGAAAACCCCATTTGATTATGATGATTCCAGTGAACAAGAAAATATGCCCTTTAATTAAATAATCTGACAGGAAGGAGGAGTTAAAGGTTGAGAGGTAAAATAACAATCATATGTCAGGCTCGGGCAGATGCTTTAATAATGCATTTGCGATGTATAAAAAAAGTAAGCAGGATTCGTTAGAAAAGAAATTAGATGAAATGATGCAGGATGATAATTTTATTACAGACAGCCAAGACTTACAACTTGAACGCTTTACCAGATTTTTGATTTCGATGTACGAAAAATATGCTGAGAAATTAAATATTATATATGATTAATTATTTGGGAATTATTTAATAGATGAAGTTAAATAATTCCCTTTGATTATTGAAATATGTAATAAAACATGATAATATGTGGACAGAAATAACATGTATAATAGAAATAAGAAAAGAGGGCACATAATGAATGAAAAACCAGTAAAAGTATATACGTACAGACGTGTTTCCACAGAACTTCAAATTGATGGGTATTCATTGAGTGCACAGGATGAAATGCTAAAAGCATATGCTGATATGCATGGCTATCAGATTGTTGGACAATATTCAGATGAGGGTAAATCGGGTAAGAATATGGCAGGTCGTCCAGAGTTTAGAAAGATGCTTGATGATATTCGTTCAAAAAAAGATGGTGTCAGATATGTAATGGTATTTAAACTTTCACGATTTGGTCGTAATTCGGCAGATATAATGAACTCTCTGCAATTTATTCAGGATTATGGAGTTGATTTAATCTGTGTAAAAGATGGTGTATGTTCTGAGGAAGGTTCAGGAAAATTAATCATCAATGTTTTAGCCGCAGTAGCAGAGATAGAACGTGAAAATATTCATGAGCAAACTATGGCAGGACGTATGCAGAAAGCAAAAGAAGGCAGATGGAATGGTGGTTTTGCCCCATATGGATATGAGCTTGTCGATGGTTCTCTTGTAATTAAAGAGGATGAAGCCGAAGCTGTTCGCATTATATTTGATAAGTTTGTCCATACTGATTTAGGTTATACAGGGGTTGCAAAATATCTTGAAAACAATGGTATTTCAAAAGTTGCCAGACAAAATGGAAAACTTACCATGTTTTCAGCGGTAATGGTAAAAAAAATTCTTGATAATCCTGTATATATGGGAAAGATTGCTTATGGAAGAACAAAAAATGCTAAGGTAGAAGGAGAACGAAATGTTTATCATCGTGTGGTTTCTAAAGATTATGAGATACACGAGGGATTGCATGAAGGAATTGTCACAGAGGAATTATTCTTGCAGGCTCAGTTAAAACGTAAAGAAACTGTTCGTAAGTTAGAAAAGAAACATGATTTAGAGCATGAACATATTTTATCTGGAATAATTAAGTGTCCTGTGTGCGGTGCAGGAATGTATGGAAATATCAGCCGAACCAGAAAAAAAGATGGAACTTTTTACCCAACATCGTATCAATATGGATGTAAGCACCGTCTTAAAATATATGGACATAAATGCGACTATAGAAAAACTTATGGAGAAACAAAAATTGATAATGCAGTTGCTGAAATTGTAAAAGGACTAGTGACAAAACCACAATTTACTGAGATACTTAAAAAGAAAATAGATGAATCTGTTGATGTCAAAGAGTTACAACTACAAGTTGATAATATTGAGAAACAAATTAGGAATCAAGAAAATACTCAGAAAAGGCTGATGGAACAGCAGGATAATCTTGATGTTTCTATACCCGATTATGATAAAAGGTATGATGATTTATCCGAACGAATAGATAGAGCTTATGCAAAGATTTACGAATTGAATGTTGAAATGGACGAATTGGACACCAGAATCACAAATGCTCAAAAAGATAAATTATCAGCTAGTAATATTTATTATTATTTACAAGCATTTGGACAGTTGTATGATGTTATGACAGATGCAGAAAAGAAACAGATGTATTCGCATTTATTAAAAGAAGTGCAGATTTTTGAAGCACCAAAAGAGAATGGACAGATTATCAAATCCCTCAAATTTACATTTCCGATTGATGATACAGGAAGGACAGAATTTTGTGTGGATGAAAATTTAACAGTTGAGACGGTTGTTCTTTTGTCCCAACTGAAACAAAAGCCGGATGATTACATTAATGTCACGATTGAACTTGATGATATGGATATAACATCTGCAGAGACTAAGGCATCTCACAGGTAAAGAGAAAATGCGGAATTGAGGTTGCAAAGAATTTGCGCGTTGCAACGAGGAGAATGGACTGCTTGCAGGGCAATTCGACG